>WBZO01000498.1_pt1 | contig 82299 bp, 74 predicted proteins | sample 5204261 | NCBI WGS metagenome assembly WBZO01 (sample SAMN12412400, study PRJNA552823) | activated sludge metagenome | isolation source: activated sludge from anammox sidestream of wastewater treatment plant... | place: USA: North Carolina | collected 2017-09 | reverse complement strand
AAAGCGCACCGAAGCGCGCGTCCAAGAATTAGCCGAATCGCAAAAGCGCACCGAAGCGCGCGTCCAAGAATTAGCCGAATCGCAAAAGCGCACCGAAGCGCGCGTCCAAGAATTAGTCGAAGCGCAAAAGCGCACCGAAGCGCGGATGGATCAGCTGACTGCGCGGATGGATCAGCTGACTGCGCGGATGGATCAGCTGACTGCGCGGATGGAGGAATTGGCGCGGCGGCTTGAAGCGCTTACCGGCGTCGTGGAACGAATGCGCGGCGACATTGGCGATATTCGCGGCGAATTGCTTGAAATTAAATATGCCGAACGCGCGTCCGTTTATGTGAGCGATTTGATGCGGCGCGCGCGCGTGGTTCCTCGCCACGATTATTTGGCGCAACTGGAAGAAGCGGAAGAACAAGGCAAACTGACGGCGGCGGAGCGCAAGGACGCGGCGTTGATTGATTTGTTGCTACGCGGACAATTTTTGCCCGAACGCGCGCAAGGATTTATCGCGCTCGAAATTTCTGCGACGCTTTATCCTGACGATATCGAACGCGCCGCGCGGCGCGCTGAAATTTTCCGCCGCGTTTTTCCGGTGGTCGCGCCGGCGGTCGGCGGACACGGCATCACCGCAGAGGCGCGAACGCTGGCGCAAGAAAAAGGCGTGCGCATCACTTTGGATGGCGTGACCTTGTAAGGACCGAGAGAGGATACAGTGCCGCAGAATCGCGCAAGCGATTCTGTTTTTTTATTTATTGATTGCATCAACAGTTCGCGTATAATGAAACGAGATTTTTGATAAAGGAAAAATTATGACGCAAGCAGTGATTATTGAAGCGGTACGTACGCCGATTGGACGACACGGCGGCGTGTTGAGCGCCGCGCGCCCCGACGACCTCGCCGCGCTGGTTCTGCAAGAGGTCGTCAAACGCGCGGGCATTGACGCGGCGTTGATCGAAGAGGTGTATCTCGGCTGCGCGAATCAGGCTGGCGAAGACAATCGCAATGTCGCGCGCATGGCGACGCTGCTCGCGGGTTTTCCGCAAGAAATCGCGGCGTTGACGTTCAATCGTTTATGCGCGTCGGGATTGAGCGCCATCAATCACGCCGCGCGCGCCATCAAATGCGGCGAGGGCGAAGTGTATGTGGCGGGCGGCGTGGAATCCATGACGCGCGCGCCGTACGCCATGCCCAAAAATGCCGCGCCGTTTCAATCGGGCAACGTCACGCTTTACGACACGACGCTCGGCTGGCGTTTTCCCAATGAACGCCTCAAGCAAGCGTTTCCGCTCGAAGCGATGGGCGAGACCGCCGAAAATATCGCAGAGCTGGAGCGAGAAATTTCGCGCGCGGCGCAAGACGAATTCGCGCTCGCCTCGCATCAACGCGCCGTCGCCGCGATGGACGCGGGAAAATTCGCGCAAGAGATTGCGCCGGTCACGCTTCCGCAGAAAAAGGGCGCGCCAAGCGTTGTGGATACGGACGAGCATCCGCGTCGCGATACGACGCTGGAAAAACTCGCGGCGCTCAAGCCCATGTTCCGCGCCAACGGCAGCGTCACGGCGGGCAATTCGTCCGGCATCAACGACGGCGCGGCGGCGGTTGTGGTGATGAGCGAAACGCGCGCCCGCGCCTTGGGCTTGAAACCCAAAGCGCGCATCGTCGCTTCGGCGGCGGCTGGCGTGAACCCGCGCACGATGGGTTATGGGCCCGTGCCGGCGACGCAAAAAGCGTTACAGCGCGCGGGTTTGACGATCAAAGACATTGGTTTGATTGAACTCAACGAAGCGTTCGCCGTGCAAGCGTTGGCAGTGATGAAACACGCGCGTTTTCGCCACGAAATCACGAACGTGAATGGCGGCGCGATTGCGTTGGGGCATCCGCTCGGCTGTTCGGGCGCGCGGCTGATGACGACGCTGGTGCATGAGATGGAACGCCGCGCGCCGAATGAAAAACGTCCGTATTACGGGCTTGCGACGCTGTGCGTCGGCGTGGGGCAGGGCGAGACGACGATTGTGGAATGGATTGGAGCATAGAGTATGCCGCGTCCTCTTTCCGGAAGAACTCACCTCGACGAATTGACCAGCTCCATTCGCCGCGTCGCCGCGGTCAAAGCTGCGCTCGAACTGGATGTATTCACGCACATTGATAAAGGCAATCGCTCGCTGCCCGCGTTTTGCCGCGCGACGGGATTCAACGAACGCGCCGCGCGTTTGCTTTTGGACGCGCTGTCCAATATGGGTTTGCTCGTGCGGACGGAATTTGAGTACACGCTCGCGCCAACGGCGGAAACGTTTTTGGTCAAAGACAAAAAAGAATATCTGGGCGACGTGCTTTTGGCGCAGTGGGCGTGGGACGCGCGCGGCCAAACCGCGCGCGCGGTGCGCGGCAACAAACCGCTCAACGCGTGGCTGGAATTGAATCGTCATTTGCCGCGCGCGCCGCAAACGTGGTACGACCCGCACGCCGCGCAAGCCGAATTTGGCGCGGTGTGGGAGCAAATCGAATTTGAATTTGCGCCGAACGCGCCGTTGAATGTGATTGCGTTCGGGATTGAAGCGGGTTTGCGCGCATTGGGTTTATTGCAAAAATACGCGCGCGCGAAATTGACGGTGTTGGATTACGCCGCGCAATTGCCGCGTTTGCGTCCGGTGACCGAAACGCTGCAATTGCAAAAACGCGTGGTGGAACAAGAAGGCGAATGGCTCGCGCCGCTGCCCGAAGATATGTACGATGTGGTCATGGTGGACACTTTGACCGAGACGCGTTCGATTGAAGAAAATATCGGCGTCTTGCACAACGCGCACGAAACGCTCAAAATGGGCGGTTGGATTCTGGTGCGCGCGGCGATGGAAGAGGATGACCGCCGCGGGCCCGGCCTCGTGCCGCTGTGGGCGTTGGATTTACTTTTGAGTACGGTGGACGCGGACGTGTATACGCGCACGGAATATCGCGGCATGTTGGAAGCCGCCGGATTTTTTCAAGTGCGTCCGGTGGGCGAGCGTTTGAATTTGTGGACCGCGCGCCGTTTGCCGCCGCCGCCGCCGCCGCCGCCCGTCGCGGATGTCGCGCCCGATTTTATCCCCGACCCGATTGTGTTTTCATAGCGCGCGCAAAAATTCCGCGCTATTTTCCAAATTCGGAATTTTGCGCGAGACGGTCTTGAAAAATAATTTCGAGCGCGTACAAATCGCCGAGCCACCGTTCGACGCGCACCCCCGCGCGTTTCAACGCCGCTTCCGTCTCTAAACTCACTTGGGCGCTGTCGCCCACAATCGTGACGCGGCGCGCGCGCTGCGCGTCCTGCGCGGAAAAACCAAAGGCGACGTCAAAGCGCGTCAGATAGCGGCGCAGCGAAACGAGCTGCTGCCACTGCGCGCGACTGCCCAGCAGCATATAGTGGCGCAGCGGAAAACGCGGCGGCGCGGCGGGCGGAACGGACGCGGCGCGCGGGCGCGGCGCGGCATCCACAGTTTCGCCGCGCGCAAAGGGCGGCAGCGCCGCGATGGCATCCAGCGTTTTTTGGCGCACGCCGCTGCGCGAGGAAAGCCACGCGTCGGCTTCGGGCCCGTACAAAATCCACGGACAAAACGCATAGACAAAATCGGGCAGCGCCGCGCCATTCGGCAAACGATTCGTGCGGAACGTTTCAAACAGCGCCGTGTGATAGCGCGCGTGTTCCGCGTCGCCGATTTTGGGATAGCGCGGATCCGCCGCGTTGCCGTACTGCCAGCCACATTCGCCCGCGATGAACGGCGGCACGAAACCGAGTTCGCGTTCAAACACGGGCGCGAATTCTAAAAATTGCAAAATGCTGTCCGCGTCGTCGTTCAAGGTCGCGCCCGGATGATCGCGTTGATTCAATTCGTCGTACGGATAATCCGGCGGATGATTGCCGCCGTACGGATGCGGACAAAACCACATGCGCTCGACGACGTTTTGCGCGTCGAGCGTTTTCAATTCGCGCAAAACGTTTTCCAATTCTTCGGTATGTAAAACTTGCAAGCCGGGAAAGCCGCCTTCGTTGGCGACGCGCGCGGCGTGTTCGCACCAGCGCGCCGTAAAGACGCGCGGCTTGGGCAATTCGTCGCGCCATTCTTGCGGACTCGACGGCTCGTTGAAAATTTGCACGTACGCGGGCAGATTCATGGCGCGCAGATACCGCACAAAGCGCACAAAATCAATCACGTTGTCGTCAATGTGACACAGCCAGCGCGTGACCGGCAGGATGCCTTGCGAGGCGACGGCGTACGCGGCGCGTCCGAGATCGTCTTCTTGGCGGTGCGGCAGCAAACACCACGTCGCGCGCAGCTGCGTCAAGATTGGCGTCGCGCGCTCCAGCATGGACGGCGCAAGGTCAAAACCCAAATGCATGCCGATGCCGTTATCGTGAGGAGGACGGGGAAAGTTCAAATGATGAGGCGCGAGGACCGGGGACTGGGTGATGCGGTGGGGCAGCGTTCACAGTCCGCAGTCCTCATTACGCAATCCTATCTTGGGATGACGAGTTTTTGACCCGCGCGAATTCTTGCGTTCGCGTCGAGTTGGTTGGCGCGGATGATGGCGTCCACCGTCGTGCCGAATTTCCGCGAGATGCCCCACACGGTTTCGCCCTGCTGTACGGTATAAGTAACGGTTGCGGGCAATTCCGGTTTTGGTTCGGGCGCGGGCAATTCCGGTTTTGGTTCAGGCGCGGGCAATTCCGGTTTTGGTTCAGGCGCGGGCAATTCCGGTTTTGGTTCAGGCGCGGGCAATTCCGGTTTTGGTTCGGGCGCGGGCAATTCATTTTCCGGCGTCGGCGGGATGACGATTGGCGCGGGTTCGGGCGTTTCCGCGTCCCAACTAAATTTGCGTTCAAAGATCGGAATATTGGCGACGGTATCAATAGTCAACTGTTTCGTGCCGAGCGGGCCGTACCACCACGAATCGGCTTGACCGTCCGCTTGAATCCACGCGGTGCAGCAAAACAATTCGTCCATGAGCGGCGAACCGTCGGACAGTCTGCCGAAACGGAACCATTCAAACAGTTCGCGCGTGTAATGCGCGTGAAATTCATCCGGCAGTTTTTGGTAGCGTAAATCTTCTTCCACTTGCCACTGCCAACCGCCTTCGCCGCCAATCATCGGCAAACTATAACCGAGCGAGTCGGTCATCCATTTTTTGAAAACGTGTACGCGCAAAACCGTCGTGTCGTCGTCGAACACGGTATCGCCCGGATTTTTTTTCGTCGCGCGCAATTCATTCAATTCGTCGAACGGCATTGAGAATGTATATTGCGCGTATTCCTCTGGGGTAACGGGAATGCCTTTTTGATTTACGTCGTCGTACGGATAGTTGGGCGGATGATTGCTGCCGTAATTGTGGACGCAGAACCATGCCTTGCTCCAAAGCGGATGCGCCGCGCCGCCTTCGACCGCGTGGAACGCGGCGAGCCATTCGTCTTGGCCCAACACGCCGCCCATGCCCGGCAAACCGCCCGCGTTAAAAACACGCGCCGCCGCGTCCGCCCATTTGACGCCAAAGCGCGGAATGTCGGGCTGTTCGTTTTTCCATTCGCGCGAATCGCCCGGCTCGTTGAAAATTTGCATGTACGGGGGAACGCCCAAATCGAGCAGCGTTTTTACGCCGTTTTCCCAATCAATGAATGGCTTGTCAATTTTGCACACGAGGCGGCATACCGGCATGATGCCCGCGTCCCAACATTTGCGCGCGGCTTTGCCGATTTGCGACCAATCTTGTCCCGCAATCAAAGTCCATTTCGCATTGATTTGCAGCAGCCATTCGACGCCTTGCGAAATGTATGGCTTGTTGTCGGTTTCGGTTAAATCGAGCCGAAAATGCAAACCGATGCCATTGTCATTTTTCGGACGGGGAAATTCGCGGAGCTTCATGGCGCCTCCTTTTTCTGGAAACCGGAGCTTGAGATTGCAATTACAAATCGGGACGGACAATCCTGCGCGCGCGGACAATTTGCAATTCTAACACAATTTCGCGCTCAGGGCGCGACGACAATTTTGGCGAGCGTGAGCGCGGCGGCGCCGTTCGGCGCGGGCAGCGGCGTTCCGTCGGCGCGGCGATAGACGACGATTTGCAAATGGTATTCGCCGGGCGCGAGGGGCTGCGGTAACGCCAACGCGCGGCGCAGCGCGCCGTCATCCGGCAAGATGGGCGCGTCCTGCTGCGCGATTTTATTGCCCGCCGCGTCAACGACGCGCAGCGAATAGTTGTACGCCTCGCTCGCCGCGCTCCAGCTGAAACGCGCCAGCGCGAGCGTCGGCGGCGCGTTGGAATCGAACGCGGCATAATTCAAACGCAGCGTCAAGTCCGGCGCATACGTTTGCGGCGCGAGTTCGAAATCGGTTTCGTTGCCTTGAACGAAATACTCGAGCCGCGTGTTGCCAAAATTTTGGTCGGTCACGACGTAATCGTTGCCGTATTCGTTGGCGATGCGGTCTTCGACGAGGCGGCCCTGTTTTTGATACGCGAGCAGCCACGCGCGCGCGTTGGCGCGATGCAAACGCGCAAGGTCTTGGCTCATGACGTCTTTATGTTTCAACCACGCGTCGGCGGGAACCTCGTACACTTTTAACGGCGCGCCGCGATAATACGTTTCCAAATAACCGATTTGCCACGGATACACGGCATACGTTAAATCGTTCGCTTGCGCGTATTTTTCCATCTCGACAATCAACGGGCGATAATCTTCGTCCGCGTAACGTTCGACGGTATAAAAATCGTACAGCGCCAACGCGTACAAAAGTACGACCAGCGCGCTCGCCGCATAGCCCAAAACGCGCTTTTGCTCGTACAACGCGACGATGCCGTTTGCGACGAGAATCATAAAGAACGGCGCGACAAACAACAACAATCGTTCGTAACGCGGCGGATGAAAGGTATAGACGAGATTGACGAAAAAACCGAGCAGGAGCGGAACGGCGAGATAGATGGCGCACAGGGCATAGCCGTTGGCGGATAGCGCGCGATTTTTGGCGGTTTGTTGACGCCCGGCGACAAATCCAAACGCGGCGAGCGCGACGAATAGAATCGCGCCCCACGCGAGCCACGTCCAATGTGTGACGTGACCGATGGAAAAGGCGGCGAGATGCTGCGCGAGATACGTCAAAGGGTCGAGGCGCGCGTATTGTTCGATGCCCACTTTGTCCGTCACATAGGCGTACAGTTTGGGTCCCGCGTACACGACCCACGGCAAATACAACGCGCCGACGCCGAGCCAACGGATGCACCACGCGCGCAGCGGGATTTCCTGCCGCGCGCGAAATTTAAGGTCGAGGACGACGACGATTTGTGCGGCGATGAGGAACGCGGCAAAGTATTGCGTGTACAGCAGCGCGGCGGCGCTGACGATATAGAGAACGGTTGCAAGCGTCAAGTTAGCGGCGGACGGTTGGCGATTTGAATTTTGAAGCGCGAGTTCTCGATGTAGGATTTTCAGTTGCAGCGCGACGGATGCGAGCGCGAGCAGCGCGACCAGACCGTACATCCGCAGTTCTTGGGAATAGTAAATCGCCAAAGGCGCAAGGGCGAGCAGGCACGCGGCGACCAAACCGACGCGGCGGTCGAATAATTTTTTGGCGACGAGATAGAGCAGGGGAAGCGCGGCGACGCCGCAAAGGACGGACAGAACGCGCAAAGTTTCCGCCGTTTTGCCGAACGCCGCAATCCAACCTTGCAGCAGCGCGTAATAGAGGGGCGGATGAATATCTACCGCCGTGCGCGCGAGCATCGTTCCAAAATCGCGCGTGGCGAAAAAGACGCTGTATCCTTCGTCCCACCACAGCGGTTGAAAATCAAGTTGCAGTACGCGCAAGAGCGCGCCGAGCGCGAGGATGCCCAAGAGCAGCCAACGCGTCGAGGTGAACGTTTTCAAGAGGATAATTCACAAAAAGAGGCGTTCATGCTTGCGACGGCACGAACGCCTCGTGTTGTTGGACGTGAGCGAAAAGAGGTTATTGCATTTGCGCGTAAATCCAATACCGTCCGCCGGCGCCGAAATTGACCGGAATGTCCGGCGAGATGGGGGTCAGATCGTCTTGAGATTTGACAAAGCGAATGATAATGCCGGTGGCGCCAGCGCGCACCGGGTCCACCAAATCCAGCTTGCCGTTATTGATGACGGGATTTTCAAAACTGCCCGAAAGTTTGCAGTTGCCTGCCGTCGAGACCGAGACGGGATACGTTTCCGTCACCAATGGATTGCCGGCGCCGTCTTGGAGCAAGCGTCCGCCGCCGTCAAACGCGGCAAACCAAATGCCTTCGATGGGCGCTTTGCCTTTTTTCGTATTCACCGCGACTTCATAAATGCCGTCTTGGTCGCACAGAAATTGGCTGGTAATGCTGATGAGAAATTTCGGTTTGGGAACTTCGGTGGGCGCGGGCGGCTGCGTCGGTTTGGGCGGCGCGGATTTCTTGGTCGGCGCTTGCGTGACCGGCGCGGTAGTGGGCTGTGGTTCGTCCGTCGGCTGTGGCTCGTCGGTCGGCTGCGGTTCGTCCGTCGGCGGAATTTCTTCGGTTGCCGTCGCTTGCGGCTTGGGCGTAAAGGTGGGGCGAATTCGACGCGTCGCGGTCGCGGTGGGCTCGTTCTGCGCCACAAAAGGCACGCCGCCGCACGCGGTAACGTTCGCCAGCGCGACGAGCAGGATGAGGGTTAAAATGAAAAACTTGTTCAAACGGACCTCCGCGTGAAATTATAACTGTGTTATGACCAAAGACCAAAGCAAACCCAAGTGGCTATTGACGCTGGGCGCGTGAATGTGATACCTTTTGCCCGATGCGCCGAGCCAGCGAATTTTTATTGCGCGCCCAAAACGCCGACGGCGGTTGGGGCTACAAAAGCGGCGGAATGTCGTACGTCGAACCGACTGCCGCCGTGATTTTGACTCTGAATCAAGACGCTCAAAACGCCGCCGTCGTTCAACGCGCGCGCGCGTTTTTAAAGACGCGGCAGCGCGCGGACGGCGGTTGGGGCATTGCCCAAGTGGACGCGGAAAGCGGTTGGATGACTGCGTGGGCGGTGTGGGCGTTGGCGGACGCCGACGCGGACGCGACGCGGCGCGGCGCGGAATGGCTGCTTGCGACTGCGGGGCTGCGCGTGACCGACGCCGCCCAAATCGCGGGCGCCAAAAAAGTTTTGCAGATTGACGCGGCGATTACGGGTTGGCCCTGGCAGCCGGGCGACGCGGCGTGGATTTTTCCGAGCGCGTTGGCGTTGCTGGCGCTGCACGCCGCGCACATCCGCGCCCACGCGCGCATTCAAGAGGGCATTCAATATCTGCTCGACCGCGCGATACCGGAGGGCGGTTGGAATATCGGCAATCCGTTCATGGTGACGGGCGCGTTGCCGCCGACGGTCGAAAATACCGCGCTCGCGCTCTTGGCGCTGCGCGCGTTTGGCGTCGAGAACGAAATTACGCGGCGCGCGGCGCGCTGGTTGGCGCAAGAAAATTTCACGCCGACCGCGCACGAATGGACGTGGCGCGCGCTGTATTGGCGGCAAAGCGGCGCGCCGCTCGAACGCGCGCGCGCGGCATTGGAAAACTTGCAGCGCGCGGACGGCAGTTTCGACGGCAACGTTTTCACCACCGCGATCGCTTTGACGGCGCTGCACGCGGCGTGAACAAGGTGCGACGCTACTGCGCCTTTTGAAAACGCAAAACAAACTACGGATGGCCCATAAAAATATATTTTCCTTGCGTTGGTGGCATATTGCGCTTTTGTATGCGGTAGGGCTTGGACTCGGCATCGCTTGCATGCTTTACCTGAGTCACGCGGTCCTGCGATACTGGCCCCTTGGCGTTGACTTTTACCCGCGTTGGGTCGGCAGCCGCGCGTTTTGGAATGGCGCATCTCCCTATGACCCCTCCATTGAAATCGAGACGCACCGCTTGGTTTTTGGCAGCGCTGCGCTTGGTAATGACATTTACCTTGCCTACAGTTATCCCGCCTATCTTGCGATCTTTCTTTTGCCGCTGTTGGGCTTGCCGGTCGAACTGTCCGCGCTGCTTTGGTCCGCCGCCATGTGGGCGATTTTGTTTGTGAGCGTTTTGCTGTGGAGCATAATGCTCAAGCCGCCATTGTCCCCGTTGCTGTGGGGCGTCGTCATTCTAAGCGGATTGTTGTACCGCCCTGCGCTGCTCGCCGTACTGAATGGGCAGTATGCTTTGTTTGTGTTGGGTTGCTTTGGGTTGGCGTGGTTGTTGTTAATGCGAAACCATGATTTGCTCGCGGGAGTTGCGTTGGTCGGCGCGACGATAAAACCGTCGGTTGGGTTGCTGCTGCCTATCGTCTTGATGTTATGGGCATTTCGCCAGAAACGATGGAATTTGATTGCCGGTTTTTGTGGCGCGTTGCTGCTCTTGACGTTGTTTTCGTTTTGGCGCATCGGATGGTGGGTTGGCGATTTTCTGACGCAGAGCGCGTCGTACACGGTTTTGAATCGCGGCAGTGGAATGCCGTGGTCGTTGGAAAATCTTTTTTCGCTGGCTGGCATTGGTTGGGCCCTGTGCGCCGTAAGCGTGTTTGGAATTGGTTTACGCGAACTGTGGCGCGTCAAAAATTTCCCGTGGCTTGCCGTGATTGGCGCGTTAAACGTGACCTTGATTGTTTCTCCGCACACCCTTGAATATGATTTGACGATACTGCTGATTCCGCTGCTGTGGTTCGGCGCGTTTCTGCGCGAGGCGGGCCTTTCACTGTGGCTTTTTGTCGCCCTGATTTGGTTTCCGTGGTATTCCTGGTTGGCGACGCTTGCGTTCGGCGAACCGCTTGAAATATGGTGGGGTTTGATTTGGCAGACGTATCCGATTCTCGTTCTGATTTGTATTTTGGGCGGATTGGCGTACACGCGGCGGCAGGCACGCTCTGGACTTGCGATTGAAATAAAGACATGAATGAAATTACGCGTCGGACTGTGCTGCGCCTTGCGTTAGGCGGCGGAATTCTCGCGGGCGGCGCGCTCATTTATAAACAGACGGAATCCGTCGGCTTTGCCACCTGGGCGCGTTGGGCGCTGCGCGGCAATGTCGCGCGTTTGGCGCCCGCATCGCGCGTCGCGCTGGCGGCGGCAGATTCGTACGACGCGGACCTTTTGAGCGCGGTCCGCGAAATCTGGCGCGCGGCGGATGGGCCCGCTTTGCAAAACGCGACCGTCGTATTGAAACCGAATTTGGTGGATTACATTCCGGGACGGCCCTGTTTTACGATGCCGCAAGTGACGGAAGCGTTGATTCAATTTTTGCGCGACGATGTGCGCGTGAAAAAAATTCGGGTGGGCGAAGGCATGACCTTTCGCCGCGACCCGCACGCGATTCTCATGGATACGGGCTATCGCGAAATGCTGGAACGTCAGCGCGTCGAGTTTGTGGATTTGAATTACGACGATTTGGTAAAGATTCCCTTGCGCGGCGGTTACGCCAAAATGGATTCGTTGTTCATGGCGCGCGCCGTCGCGGAAGCGGACGCGCTGATTTCGGTCCCGAAATTGAAAACGCATCACTGGACGCAAATTTCGGCGAGCGTCAAAAATTTATTCGGCATCGTGCCGGGCATCAAGTACGGTTTTCCGAAAAATACTTTGCACATGCGCGGCATTGACGCGTTCCTCGCGGAATTGTTGGATTCGCTGCCGACGCCAAAACGTTTTGCGTTGGTGGACGGCGTCGTCGGTTTGCAAGGCGATGGACCCCTGTTCGGGACGCCGGTGGCGAGCGGCGTTTTGCTCGGCGGCAAAGATTTTCTCGCGGTGGACGCCACGTGCGCGCGTTTGATGGGCATGGATCCGCACGCGCTCGATATTCTCACGTTCATGGCATGGGCGGGGCTCGGGCAAATTGACGCGTCGAAAATTGAACTGCGCGGCGCGGCGTTATCCGATTTGCAGCGCAAGTTTGAACCCGCGCCCCAAGTTTGAATTTCTCATGAAAGCTGTTTCGCGTTCTCTATGGCTCGCCGCGCTTGTCGTCGGCTGGCTTTTGATCGTCGTCGCGCCGTACTATTTTTTGCATCGTCCGTTCGACGCCGCAAATCTCTTGGGCGTCGCCAATACGCTGGGCGATATCGACGTCGCGCTGCTGCTTTTGTTTCTCGCGGCGACCGTGGGCAAGCGCGCGCTGCGCGCGTTCGCTTTTGAATCCGCGCTCGAAGCGTTGGTAATTCAAACCGGCGTCGGCTATGCTTTGCTCGCGCTGGTCGTGTTTGGGTTGGGCATGGTCGGCTTGATTCAACCGCCGCTCTTTTGGATTTTGGCGGTCGGCGCGTTGGGCTTGCTGCATCGCGACGCGCGGCAAGTTGCGCGCAGCGTGCGCGCGCTGGAACTGCCGCGCGCGACGCGCGGCGAACGCGCGTTGGCGCTTTATATCGCGCTTACGCTCGGCATCGCGTTATTGTTCGCGCTCACGCCGCCGACGGGGTGGGACGGTTTGCAATATCATCTCGTGCTGCCGAAACTCGCGCTGGAACAAGGGCGCTTGGCTCCGCCGCCCGACAATATATCGTTGAACTTTCCCGCGTTAGTCGAGACGCTTTTTCTCGCGGCGATGGATTTGAAAAGCGACGCCGCCGCGCAGGTCGTTCACTGGACGTACTTGGCGTTGACCGTCGGCGCGACGTTGGCGTTTGCGGAGCGTTATTTTACGCGGCGCATCGGTTGGCTCGCCGCCGCGTTCTTGGTTGCCGTTCCCTCTATTTTGTTGGTGTCAACCTACGCGTACAACGACGCGGCGCTGATGTTGTACACCATTACCGCGTTGTTTTGGACGCTGCGCGCCGTCGAGACGCAGCGCGCGCGCGATTTTATTCTGGCGGGCATTTTGGCGGGCTGCACGCTCGGCGAAAAATACACCGCGCTTTTTATTCCGCTCGCGCTCGGCGCGCTGGTTTTGTTTCAGCGCCGCTTGCCCACGCGGCGCGCGTTCGTTCAAGCGTTGAGCTTGGGCGTCGCCGCGCTGCTTTTAGCCATGCCCTGGTTTTTGCGAAATTATTTTTTTGTCGGCAATCCCATTTATCCGTTTGTGTTCGGCGGCTTGTATTGGGACGCGTGGCGAACGGCATGGTATTCGCGTTTTGGCACGGGTTTGCTTCAGCGCCCTTTGGAATTGGCGCTCGTGCCGTACACCGCGACCGTGCAAGGTTTTCAGAACGGTTATTTTGACGCCACCATCGGCGCGCTGCTCTTGGCGTTCTTGCCGTTCAATCTGCTCAAGCGCGACGCGGCGCGCGATACATTCGCGCTGCGCGCCATGTGGTTTCTCGTCGCGGTCTTGTTCGGCTTTTGGCTGCTCGGCGTAGCGCAATCCAAATTGTTGTGGCAGACGCGTTTGCTTTTTCCCGCGTTTCCGTTATTGGCGCTTTTGGCGGCGGAGGGCTGGAGCCGGCTCGGTCAAATTCGACTGCCGAATTTTTCGCCGGCGCGTTTCGCCGCGCTGCTCCTCGCGTTTGCGTTCGGCATGAATCTCATCAGTAACGTTTTGGCGACGGCGGCGAATCGGCCGTATGACGTTTTGTTGGGTTTGGAAACGCGCGCGCAATTTTTGACGCGGCAGTTGGGCGCGTATTACGCCATGACGCAGCGGCTCAACGCCGAGCTGCCGCAGGATGCGCGCGTCGTCATGTTGTGGGAAACGCGCGCGTATTATATCGCGCGCCCCGTTCAACCCGACGCGATTTTGGACCGCCTCGCGCATCTGCAATTTTTATACGACGGCGACGCGGACGCGATTGCGGATGAATGGCGGCGCGAAGGATATACGCACGTCTTGATTTATCGCGAAGGTTTGAACGCGATGCTGCAATCGGGCTACGACCCCGTCGGCGCGGCAGAGATGCAAACGCTCGCCGCGCTCGAACAAAATCATTTGCGTTTGGTGGACGGCGCGCATTTGGAATGGGTTATCGAAAATGGCGGCTCTGTTTTGCGCGACGCGGAAAAAAATCCCTACGCGCTGTACGAAATTATAAAATGACCAAGTCGTTTCTCGCCGCGTTTATAATCGGCGCGCTCGTGTACGCGCTGCTCGCGTTCGGCATTTACAACGGTTTGACGCGGCAGCAGCAGGGCGCGAACGATTTTTATTCGCGATGGATGGGCGCGCGCGCGTTATTTTTGCGCGGCGAAAATCCCTATGCCGCCGACGTGACGCGCGCGATTCAGTTGGGTATGTACGGACGGCTCGCGCGCGCGGACCAAGATCAGGTGGCGTTCGCGTATCCGTTGTATGCGGCGTTTGTCGCCGCGCCGTTCGTGGGGTGGCAGTACGCGGTCGCGCAGGCGCTGTGGATGGCGCTCTTGATTTTTTGCGTCGTCGGCGGCGCGTTGGCGCTGGCGGCGGCGAATCAAATCCGCTTGACGCCGTTCGCGGTGGCGGGCATTGCGTTGGGCGCGCTGTTTTTTTATCCGGCGGTGCGCGGAATTTTTTTGGGACAGTATGCGCTGTTTTCGTTCGGCTGCGCGGCGCTGGCGTGTTTTGCCATTGCGCGCGGACGTGACGCCGCCGCCGGCGTTTTGTTGGGCATTGCCGCCGTCAAGCCGCAGCCGATTATTTTTTTGCTTCCCGTCATTTTATTTTGGACGTGGCGGCAGGGGCGGCGGCGAACCGTGTGGGGCGCGCTCGTCACGCTCGCGCTGCTGTTTGGCGTTTCCTTTCTGCTGACGCCGACGTGGTTGTGGGATTTTTTGAACGCGCTGCGCGCCTATTCCGAATACGCGCGCGTGGGCCCTCCGCTGCAAACTGCATTTCAATTGACGCTGCCCGAACCGCTTGCGACGATTTTATTCGCGGCGACCGGTCTCGCGCTGATTGCGACCATGGCTTGGACGGTTTGGAAAAACGCGTCGCGCGCGTGGCTTGATTTTCAACCGGCGCTCGGTTTCGTCGCTTTGACGACGACGTTGACGGCGGGACGCATCGGCGCTCCCGACCAGATTTTTTTATTGATTCTCTGGTTGGCGTGGTTCGCCGTCTGGGGCGCGCGGAAACAATACGTTGGCGTCGCGTTGGGCGCGCTCTTTTTGCTCGTCGCGCCATGGTGGTTGTTTTTGCAGACGCTGGAAGGAGACCATGAAGCGCTCGTCGTGACGACGATTTTGCCGTTGGGAAGTTTGCTCGCGTATGTGGGAATCGCCGCACAGAAAAGAATTTGGCGGCGCGCCTGATATGAAAAAAATTTTCGCCGTTCCGTACCTTGCGCTGATTTTGATTTTGACGCTCGCGTTCGCGCTGCGCGTGGGATGGGCGGACGCGCGTCCGTTATGGTACGACGACGCGTTCAGCGCGCTGTTGTCCGAGCGCGGCGTCGCGGCGATTGCGTCCGGCACGGCGGCGGACACGATGCCGCCCGGCTATTACATTCTTTTGTACGTGTGGATGCAGGGATTCGGACAGACGCCTTTTGCTTTACGCACGTTATCGGTCGCTCTGTCCATGCTGATTGTGGCGTTGGGCTATGCGATTGCGGCGCGCGGTTTTGGAAAACGCGCGGGGCGGTTTGCGGCGTTCTTTCTCGCGCTGCTGCCGTTTCAAATTTATCACGCGCAAGAATTACGCATGTACACGCTGCTGGCGTTCGGCGGCTGTATTTTTTTGTACGGCGTTGTGCGCTTGGCGCTTCAGCAGGACGCGCGTTGGACGGGGCGAACGTTGGCGCTCATTGCCGCCGGCGCGGCGCTCGCGCTGTACGCGCACAATCTCGCGTTCGTCACGCTGTTCGCGGCGAATTTTTATTTTTTGTACCGGCGCGCGTGGCGCAAGCAAGGGCAATTGCTCGCGGCGCAGGGCGCGGGCGCGCTGTGGTTTGCGCCGTGGCTGTGGTACGTGCCGACGCAGGTGGAAAAAATTCAGCGCGCGTTTTGGACGCAGCCGCCGGGTTTGACAGAGCTGGTGCAAGCGCTTTTGGTATGGCTCGCCTATCTGCCGCTGCCGCCGGCGCTCATCGCCGCCGCCTTGTTCGCGTGCGTGTTGATTCTCGTTTTGGCGGCGTGGAGTTTGCTGAAAATCGCGCGGCGCGAAAAATTGCCCGCGTTGGGTTTGCTGGTTTGTTTCGCGCTCGCGCCGCCCATTCTATTGTTTGTCTTGTCGTACCTGATTCGACCCGTCTTTGTGCCGCGCGGCGTAATCGTATCGGCGACGGCGTTGGTAATTTTGCTCGCGCTCGGCGCTTCGCGCGCGCCGCGTGTCGCGCGCGCGGGCGTCGTCGTCGGCGCGCTGCTCATGGCGTTATTGTTCTTGCCGTTTTATTACGCGAATTATGGCGAATGGCGGCGCGCGCCTTTTGCGGCGGCGGACGCGTTTTTGCGCGCGCAGCGGCGCGACGGCGACGTAATTTTGCACGACAACAAATTGTCTTTTTTCCCGATGCATTGGTACGACCGCGCGCTGCCGCAAGCGTTTTTGGCGGACCCGCCGGGTTCGGACAATGATACGCTCGCGCCCGCGTCGCAAGCGGCGATGGATTTGTATCCCGTCGAAATGGACGCGGCGGCGCGCGGCGCGGCGCGCGTGTGGTTTGTGATTTTCGATACGGCGCTCCAAGAGGCGCGCGGCGCGCATCCGAATCTCGCGCGCCTCGACGCGCAATTTCAACGCGTCCAAGAATTTCGGTATGGCGACCTTGACCTGTTTTTATACGCGGCTCGTTGAACGCGTGCGGCGCACGGACGCGGCGTGGCGCTGGGCAATCGGCGTGTACGCGGGCGCGCGCATTTTTTATACGCTGTGGGCGTTCGGCGTCATGCTGCTCGTCCCCAGCGTTTTGCAAAATCTGGATTTGTTTGGCGCGCCGCTGGTGGCGTATTTTGATTTGCGAACGGGCGAGCGTTTTGTGTACGCGCGCACGGTGAACGGGCGGACGCTGACGTTTCGCCTGAACGACGCACAAACGCTGGTGGACAATGAAACGCAAAGCGTGTGGTCGCTGCGCCAAGGCATGGCGATCGGCGGCGCGTTGGCGGGAACGAAATTGCCGGCGGCGCAATACACGGCAGAAGATCTTTATCCGTATCGCGGCGTCGCGGCGGAACGCGGCTGGTTCGGCGTGTGGCAGCGTTTCGATGTGTTGTGGTACCAAGCCATTGCGGAACGCGGGTACGGCGCGATGAACGGCGATATTCATTTTCCGCCGTTCTTTCCCCTGCTCGAAAGCGGTTTGGGCAAAATTTTGGGCGGTCGTTTTTTTCTCGCAGGTTGGATTATTTCGCAGCTTGCGCTCGTGTGGAGTTTGGCGCTCTTGTTTCAAATCACCGCGCGCTGGCGCGATGTGCACGCGGCAAAGCGGGCGGCGCTATTTCTCATTCTATTTCCCACCGCCTTTTTCTTTTTCACCGCGTATTCCGAAGCGCTGTTCTTGTTGTTGACGCTGCTGTGTTTTCGCGCGCTGGACGGCGCGCGTTGGACGTGGGCGGGATTTTTTGCTTTTCTCGCCATCCTGACGCGTTTGCAAGGCGTGGCGTTGGCTGCGCCGTTGGCGTACTATGTGTGGCGCTCGTATCGCGCCGAGAAAAAGATTTCGTTCGCGCAAATTTTTATGCTCGCGCTGCCATTGGGCGCGGGCGCGTTTTATTTATTCTTGCGCGCGGCGGCGGGCGAGAGCGCCATTGTGCCGACGAGCGAACCGCAGTTGAATGCGCGTCTCGCGCCGCCGTGGGAAAATTTCATGTATGCGGTTCAGACGCTCGCGTCGGGAAAATTTTTGTTTGCGGACGTTTTGAATTTGAGCGTTTTCGTTTTGGCGCTCGCGATGTTGTGGCGCGGGTGGCGTTTATTGCCTCGCGCGTACGCGCTGTACGCCGCCGCGACGCTCTTGGCTGCCAGCGTGCGTCTGGTGGATACGCAGCCGTTGAACAGTATGACGCGTTATCTGTTGACGTTGTTTCCGCTGTTTATGCTTTTGGCGTACTGGAGCAAAAACCGTTGGGTGGAACGCGCGACGGTGTATATTTCGCTGCCGTTGAATTTGTACTTGACCGCGCAATTTTTATTGTGGGGGTGGGTGGCGTGAGACGAAACGCGATATGACAACCGAAAAAATTACGCGGCGCGAATGGGCGATTGCGGCGGGGATGGCGTTTGTCGTGACGCTCCTGCTGCAAATTCCGTACGGGTTGGGTTACTGGACCGCGCGCGCGGGAACGGAATATTCGGGCTTGCTGGTCAATTTGAGCGATGTGACGTATTACGTCGCGATGCAGTTGGGACAGCAAGGCGAATGGTTGTATCGCATCCGTTTTACGACGGAACCGCACAATGGCGCGTTTTTGTACACCTTTTATCTGGCGCTGGGGCATTTGGCGCGGTTATTGGGAATGAACGCCGAAAGCATGTGGCATCTATCGCGCGCGGTCGCGTCGTTTGTTATGTTTATGCTCGTGTTTGGCTTTGGCGCTTTTTTTATTGACAAGCCGCATTGGCGGCGCGTCGCGTTCGCGTTGGCGCTGGTGGGCGCGGGCTGGGATTTTTTTCGCTTCCCGTGGGAAACGTTCGACGCGGCGGACGCGCTGCCGTTGGAATGGCGGATGCCCGAGGCGCATCTTTTTTTCAGCGCGTTGGCGTTTCCGCATTACAGCGCGGCGATTGCGTGTCTGTTGATTGTGTTTTGGAGCGCGCTGCGCGGCTTGACGGAAACGTTGGCGCGGCGCAAAGGGTTGGCTCTCGGCGTGTGCGGCGCGTTGGCGAATGTGGGATTGGCGCTGGTATATCCCTTTCTGATTATCTTGTCGGGGAGCGTCTTGGGCGTTTTTTATCTCGCGCTGGTCTGGCGCGCAAGACGAATTTTGTGGCGGGACGCGTTGTGGCTCGCCGCGCTTTTTTTGCCCGCGCTGCCGCTGCTGCTGTATTACCAATGGACGTTGGCGACGAATGACGTTATCCGTTTGTGGAATGAGCAGGTGGCGACATATTCGCCGAACCCGCTGCATTATGTTTTGACCTATGGTTTGTATCTTGTGCCTGCCCTGTGGAATTTATGGCGCGCGCGTTTTGGCGATGCGGCGCACGCGCCAAAACGAATGTTTTTGTGGATTTGGTTGGGCGTGGCGGCGCTATTGTTGTATGCGCCGTTGAACGCGCAGCGGCGCTTTGTCGAAGGCGTGCATGTGCCGTTGGCGCTCTTGGCGACGATCGGATTGTATGAAACGGTTTTGCCGCGCGTGCGCGCCGCGCGTTGGTTTCAGACGTTGGCGCGGCGGCCGAACTATAGCGCGAACGGTTTGCAGAAATTGTGCCTCGTTCTTTTTCTGACGTTTGCGGCGCTGGCGTCCGTCTTTTTGTGGCTCAGCGCGGTTCTCCAAAATACGCTGCTGCAGCCGTATCCCTTTTTCCGTCCGCAAACCGAGTTGGCGGCGATGGATTGGCTGCGCGCGCACGCGGGGCGCGAGGATATTGTGTTGGCGACGTATTACACGGGCGCGTGGCTGCCGTACCGCGCGGATACGCGGACGTATGTCGGGCAGTATTACGAGACGGCGCATTTTTTTGAAAAATATCGCGCGGCGGAAGCTTTTTTCGACGCGGCGACCTCTGACGCGGCGCGTCAAAAATTGCTGCGCGAGAGCGGCGCGACGTATGTGTTTTACGGCCCCGCAGAGCGCGCGGCAGGAGATTGGTCGCCCGCGCGCGCGAATTGGTTGGAACGGGTATTTGGCGATGACGCGATTGGGATTTATCGCCCAAACCATGAGTAGTAACGCAAGCCCTGTCGAATTTGTACGTCGAACTGCGGCGCGAAATGCGCGCAAGCTCGTTCTCTAAACCAACAGATAATTTCCACAAGAGGATTATTTCAATGAAAACAGCAAAGATATGGCGGTGGGTTGTCGTCGTGACCGCGATAGCGACGATTTTGGTTGGAGCGTTACTGGGATTGACCGCAGGGGGGAGCGTCGGCGCGTTGCCGTTCGACGACGACAGCATGCGCGTAATGGGCTTGGGCGTTGCTTTGATTGTGGTTGGCGGCGTTGCATTGAGCTGGTTGTGGCTGCGGCGCAACGCGACGAACGCGCGTGAAAATGCTTGGCGCGAATGGCTGGCGACGCGATTGCGCGAATGGAACGAACGCGATGACGCTCAGAATATGCGCCAGCGCGCGATGACTTTGATCGCAGTGAGTTTATTGGGGTTATTTTTTGAACTGGCGCTGATTCGTTTGCTCGGCGCGGAAATCAAAGTATTTGCGTTCTTGAAAAACGTCGTATTGATCGCGGCGTTCCTCGGTTTGGGCTTGGGATTTTTTATTGCGCCGCGCCGCATCGGCTTGCTGCCGTTATTTTTACCTGCGAGCGCGCTGTTGATGTTGACGGTGGCCCTGGGCGGCGCCAGCGGCTTTTTGACCAACACGGTTTTGCCGAGCAGCGAGCAGTTGGTATTGGTGGGCTTGAGCGCTCGCTATCAACAACAGGTACCGTTTTTGTTGATGGCGCTGATATGGCTGCCGTATTACGCGCTCACGCTGTTTTATTTCGTATTTGTGACGCTAATTTTTATTCCATTGGGCCAATACACCGGCAAATGTATGCGCGCGTTTGCGCCGATTCCATCGTACTCGCTCAATCTTGTGGGCGCGTTGGCTGGCACGTTATTGTTTGCAGCGGCGTCGTTTGTTTGGCTGCCGCCGCTGCTGTGGTTTGCGCTGGTGGCGGGTTTGGCGTTGTGGCTGACGCGCGCCGCGCCGCGGTGGCTCTGGCGCGCGAATGTCATAGCGGCGGTTGGGCTGGCGGCGTTACATATCTTTTCCGTGAATTATGTGTGGTCGCCGTACAATAAACTCATCGTTACGCCTTCGACGGTGACGGACACCCAAGGCAACGTCATTCCTTGGGGCTATCAACTGGGCGTGGGCGAATATTATTATCAAGACCTGGCGGATTTGTCGGGAAAATTTTTTGACGCGCACCCTGCGCTGCCTGTTGAGCTTCGGTATTCAGAGTACGAGACGCCGTATGCGTTCGTCTCGCCTGCGCGCGTTTTAATTCTCGGCGCGGGAACGGGAAACGACGTTGCCGCCGCGCTGCGGCATGGCGCGCAGCAAGTGGATGCGGTAGACATTGACCCGGGCATTATCGAGTTTGGAAAAAAATTGCATCCCGAGCAACCGTATGCGGATGCCCGCGTAACGCCGCATGTGAACGACGCGCGCGCGTTTTTGAAAAACGGCGCGGATCAGTATGACTTGGTGTTATTTGGGTTGTTGGATTCGCAGCAGGTCTTGAGCGCGTTCGGTTCGGTGCGCCTGGATAATTTTGTGTACACGGTCGAAGGCATGCGCGATGCGTTTGCGCGGGTGAAACCGGACGGCTTTTTGGCGGTGACGTTTGAGCTGTTTGAACCGTGGATGGCTGACCGCATTGCGGCGATTCTCAAACAAGCAACCGGTCAAGAGCCGATTGCCTTGAGCGCATATCACGGCACGGTTTTTATCGTTCGCAACGGCGCGCCCTTGTCGGAAAATGAAATTACAAGCGCGCTGGAAAAACTGGGCAGAGTCGTGAAACCATTGGTTCTGCATCCAGCGGGCGCGTTAATGACGACGGACGATTGGCCCTATTTGTATTTACGCGAGCGCACCATGCCGTTCGCGTATTGGACGATATTGCCGCTGTTGGGTTTGGTATCGGTGGCGGTGGCGCGGCGGGTGGTCGGCACGGGGTGGCAAATCCAGTGGCGCTTTTTTCTGCTCGGCGCGGCGTTCTTGTTGATGGAAGTGCGAATCATTGCCGCGGTCGCTTTGTTGTTTGGCTCGACGTGGTTGGTGAATGTGGTCGCAATTTCGGCGGTATTGGCGATGGCAATGTTGGCGAATCTGTTGGTGGCGCGCTGGCAGGTCAAGGACATTCGCCCGTGGGCAATTTTATTGCTGGTAACTCTGGCAATCGGCTCGTTCATTCCCGCGTCGTTTTTTCTCGAGTTGGGACAGGTGAATGGCGGCATTGCGGCGGCGTTATTGATGGCGTTACCGATTTTTTTCGCGGGGATGGTGTTTTCGGGTTCACTGCGCCGCGTGCGAAATATCGAAACTGCGATGGCGTCTAATTTGCTCGGCGCGATTTTGGGCGGTTTGGTCGAATACCTATCGTTGGTGTTGGGTATCGGATCTCTGGCGTGGCTTGCCGCGTTATTTTACGTGTTGGCGTTATTTGCGCGCGTGGAAGAGACGTAAATTGAACCATTGCCCTATTTACAACGCGCGCGTTTCCTGCCACAATGGGTTCTATTATTCGTCCGTATTTTCCAATTCAATCCGTGAGGTGCAATCATGCGCGCTACATCTCGAGTGTCTCTCCCTTGGTCGTGGACAGGCGCGGCGACGACTGCGAGTCCCGTTCAAACGCTTGCGCGTCCGCTGCCCAATGCATTCAAGCTGTCCATTGTTATTCCGGTTTATAACGAAGAATCCACTGTCGGCGAAGTGATTGAACGCGTCTTGGCGGTGGACCTCGGCGATATTCGCAAAGAAATCATTGTATGCGACGATGGTTCGGTGGACGGTTCGCGTCAGGTCATCGAACGCGAACGCGCGGCACATTCCGATGTCGTGACGGTACACACTTCGGTCATCAATTTGGGCAAGGGCGCGGCGGTGCGTTTCGGTTTGAAATACGCGACCGGCGACGTGATTTTGATCCAAGACGCCGATTTGGAATTGGACCCGTCCGAATACGTCGGTTTGCTGCAGCCGCTCGTCAAAGGACAGGCGGATGTGGTGTACGGTTCGCGTTTCAAGGCGCACAATGCCAACATTTCGCTGAAAACGCGCGCGGCGAATCGTTTTTTGACCGAATTGACGAATCTGTTGTACGGCGGACGTTTGACCGATATGGAAACGGCGTACAAAGTGTTTCGCCGCGAAGCGTTGGACGGCATCCGTTTGCGCCAAGTGCATTTTGATTTTGAAGCCGAAATCACCGGCAAACTATTGCGCGCCGGACGACGGATTGTCGAAGTCCCCGTCAAGTACAATCCGCGCACGCAGCTGGCGGGCAAAAAGATTTCGTGGCCCGACGGTATCGAAGCGATGTATACTTTGCTCAAATATCGTTTTTGGGTGAAATAATCCTGCGCCCTTATCTTTTCCTCGCGCTCGTCGTTTTGCTTTTGCGCCTTGCAACCGCGCTGCCGCTCGAACGCGCGGGTTATATGGACGCGTCGTACACGCAGCATGTGGGCGCGAACCTCGCGCAGGGGCGCGGTTTTACGCAAGCGGTGGTATGGAATTATTTGGAAGGGCAGACGACGCTGCCCGGTCCGAGCAATCTCTATTGGCTGCCGCTGCCGTCGGCGCTCGCGGGCATGGCAATGACGCTGTTTGGCGTTTCGTATCGCGCCGCGCAGCTGCCGTTTATTCTCCTCTCGCTCGTTCCGCCGCTGTTGGCGTTTTATCTCGCGCGCCGTTTGTTCGCGCGGGACGATTACGCGTGGATGGCGGGCTTGCTCACGGCGTTCAGCGGATTTTATACAATTTATTGGGTCAGTCCCGATAATTTTACGCCGTTCGCAGTGGCGGCGGATTTCGCGCTGTTGTGTATCGCCGTCGGCATTTTGAAAAAACGGGCGCGTTATTTTTTGGCGGCGGGCATTTGCGCGGGCGCGGCGCAATTGGCGCGCGCGGACGCCGCGCTGTTGTTGGCGGTCGGGCTCTTGGCGCTTTTATGGCGGCGGCGCGCGACGGACGGAAAATTTTTGACGTATGCGGCGCTGGCGCTGTTGGGCGGATTCGCGCTGACGTTGGCGCCGTGGCTCGCGCGCAATTATTTTGTCGTCGGCGCGCCGCTCGCGCCCGGCAGCGCGCGGACATTGTGGCTATTGAATTACGACGAGTTTTTCAGTTATGATGTCGCGCGTTTGACGTTGGAGCGCTATCTGGCGTGGGGCTGGGGGAATATCCTCGCGTCCAAATTCAACGCGCTGTGGTTTATCCTGCTCGTCCTGCTGTTTGGCGTGTGGCAAATTTTCCTCGCGCCGTTCGCGTTCGTCGGTTTTTGGAAAACGCGCGCGCGCATAGAGCTCCAAGTCGCGGCGCTCTATCTCGCGCTGCTCACGTTGACGATGGCGTTTGCGTTCACATTTCCCGCCACGCACGGCAGCATGTTACATTCGGCGGCGGCGTTGGTGGCGTATGGCGCGGTCGTCGTGCCGCCCGGCTTGGACGCGGCGGTGGCGTGGGTGGGCAGACGGCGCAAGAATTGGAATGTGCCGCAGGCGCAAAAATTCTTTCGGTGGAGCGCGGTGGGGCTGGCGATTTTTTTCAGCGCGTTTCTGTACGCGCAAGGCGTGTGGCTTGCGCCGGGCGCGGGCGCGACGACGCCTTTGTGGAATCAACGCGATATAGAATATGCGGCAATTGACGCCGCGCTCGCGGCGCGCGGCGTACCGAAAACGACGCCGGTGATTACGGTGGATCCGCCTTCGTTTGTGAATGACACGGGGCGGCGTTCGATTTATTTGCCGACGGAAAGCGTGGACGCGATTTTTGACGCGGCGCGGCAATTCGGCGCGCGCTATTTGGTTTTGCAATATGATAAACCGCTCACGCTGCGCGAGTTGTACGACGGCAAAACGACGCTTGCGGGTTTGGAAAAAATCGCGACGGTTGCCGATGGCTTGGGACGGCCCGTAACGTTGTTTGAAATTACGCGTTGAGGCGCGCGGGAATGAGGAGCTGCCGGGAATTTTTGCGCGCGTATCGTTTTCCTATTGGACTCTTTTTGACCCTGCGAGTTTGGACCATGTTCTGGGCAAGTTTGGTCAACTGGTTTGTCTTGCCCTCCGCCGAGGCGACCAAACATTATGCCGGTTTTGCGCCGCTTCGCGATTTGATTTTTGCGCCGTGGCAGCGCTGGGATACGATTTGGTACAACAAAATCGCATTGGAAGGATATGCCGCCGATGTGCGTGTGGTTTTTCCGCCGTTATATCCGTTTTTGATGCGTCTGATTACGCCGTTGACGGGCGCTAACGTTACGGCGGCAGGGCTGTTGCTTTCGAGCGCCGCCGCGTTGGCGAGTTTTATTTTATTGTATCACCTGACGCGCGAATTATTTGATGAACGCGCCGCGCAGCGCGCGATCCTTTTTTTGGCGGTATTTCCCACCGCGTTTTTTTTATTTGCCGCCTACACCGAAGCGACGTTTCTTGCCTTTGTTTTGGGCGCGTTTGTCTGTGCGCGCGCCAAGCGGTAGGGCTGGGCAAGTCTGTTGGATGGATTAGCGGCATTGACGCGCTCACAGGGCGTACTCTTGCTCGCCCCATTAGGCGTGGAACTTTTTTGCCAGCTGCGGCGCGGCAAAGTTTCTTGGCGGGCGGCGTGGATGTTGCTATTTGTACTAGGCGGCGGCATCGGTCATTTTCTATGGTTGACCTTGCAATTTGGTTCGCCGCTGGTTTGGTTTCAAGCGCAAGCGATATGGCATCGCTTTGCGCTGCCGTGGGATGCGTTAGGCGCGGCATGGGGCGCGGTAATTTTTGCGCCGTCGCCGTTGGATGCCGCCGTTAGTTTTATGGATCCATTTTTCGCGACAGTGTTTTTATTCGGCTTGGGGTGGAGCGCGCGCAAATTGCCGCTTTCTTTTACGGCCTATTTTGCGACAATTATCTTGCCGCCATTATTTGTAACGACAACCTATGCAGTGCATTATCCTTTAACCGCCGTTGCGCGTTATGTATTGGTCGCGTTTCCATTTTTCATATTGCTCGGCGCGCTGCCGCAGCGTTGGTGGCAGCTGCCCGTCGCGGCGTTCTCGTTCATCGTACAGACCGTTTGGTTGCTGCTGTTTGTCGCGTGGGTTTTTGCGCGCTAGAAATTTTCTATCCGAATTGAAATGAATCTGTGGCGCAAATGGTTCGCATACGGCTGACGTCGCGCGAGTTATGCAAAGGCAAAGCCACGCTTGCGGGTTTGGAAAAAATCGCGACGGTTGCCGATGGCTTGGGGCGGTTGATGACGTTATTTGGAATTGCGCAAGGGTGACGTTGGCGTCAGGATGAAAATGGATTGGTTAAAAAGTTCCGCGCGATCGATGGTTTCCGAAAAAATGACCAAGTGGTTACTTGTCCTTGGCGCGATTTGTCTGTTTGCTCTGGCGTTTGTGATAGCGCAAGGACAGGCGTGGATGGTAGACCGCGATTTTTTCACGTACTGGGCAGGCGGGCGCGGAGTTCTCGAAAGTGTGAATATTTATTCCGAACCTGTCTGGCGCGCGCTGCATGAACGAAATGGAGCTGAATGGTTTCCCAATCCGATTTTTATTTATGCGCCGCCCACAGCGCTCTGGTTTGCGCCGCTTGCCGCGCTCCCGGTTTCGTTTGCGAGCGTCTTGTGGGTTTGGTTTAGTGCATTGGCTGTCGCGGCAAGTGTGATCTTGTTGCTGCGCGAATTGCAATGGGCAGACGCGCCGCGTGTAGCGCTCGGCTGGAGTTTGGCATTCGTTTTCTTTTTGCCCACGCTTTTGACTCTGCTCATGGGACAGGCATCGGCGATGATATTGTTATGCGTTGTCGTGACGGGGATTTTATGGGAACGCGGACATTGGTTTTGGGGCGGCATGGTTCTGACGCTTGCCTTGGTGAAACCGCAACCCATCATATTTTTGTTTTTAACGATTGCCGCGTGGCTAATATACCTGCGGCGTTGGCGTGCATTGGCGGGGGGCGGTGTTGGGACGTTAGCGTTGGGGTTAGGGGGTTTATTCTTGTTTCCGAATTTCTTGAGCGATTGGCTGGCGGTGGCGCTGAATAAAGTGGGTGGAGTTTCTGGGCGGATGCCGACGCTTTGGGGTTTGGCGCATGAAATAGAGAAAGGGGCTGGAACTGAATTTGTATTTGCGAGCGTACTCGTCTGTGTGGTGTTGGTTTTGAATCTGGCTTTGGTGTGGCGAATGCGCGCCCGGCGTGCGCTTGAAGTTTTGGCTGTGTGCACGATTTTTGCCGTTGCGTTGACGCCGTACCTATGGACGTATGATTTACTTTTATTGATTTTTCCCTTTGTGATAGCGTGCGTCAAACTTGCGCGCAGCAGTTTCTCTTTTCGGTTGATTGCGCTGGCGCCGTTGGGTCTGATGCTGTTATCTTTTCTTATGTTTGCTGTTGCCGCAATGCGGCTGAGTGATACGGCTGCATTGCTGCTGACGCTGGGCTGCGGCGGTTGGTTAGGTATGGCATTTGCGCAAGAAGATGCGCGCCGCACGGCGTCATCGCTGGGGATCTGATTCATTCAAACGGCCAAAGTGATTGAGAATAGATTTTTCAAAAGATGAACAACCTGATTAACGTAAAAAATCATGACACGCCGCGTAGTTTGGGCGGAAATTGTTTTTGCGTTTGGGATCGGTTCGGGGGCGTTGCGCCTCGCGCTTTACTTTTGGGATGCGCGCGACTCCTTTATCCGCTGTTGATTTTGGGATTGTTGAGCGTGAATCTGGTCATGACTGCGTGCGAATGGCTAACCTTGCTGTGGCAGGGATACACTCGATTCAAAACGCGTTCGCGATACGAAATTGTATGAATGAATTTTTTGCCGCGCTGCCGGCGCGCGCGTTAGACCTTTTGATTTTTGTCGCATTCGTCGCGGCTGCCATTAATTTTGGCTGGTTCGTTTTGGCGCGCGCGCGTTGGTGGGGCGATTCTTTATCCGAGCATTTGGTGTTTGCGTTTGGAATCGGCGCGGCATTGTCCAGTTTTGTTTTGGCTGTGATGGGTGGTAGCGGGCAATTGCGCGCGGAATTTATTTTGGCGTGGTTGGGAATCGGCGTGGCGTTGACATTCGTAAACGCCGCGTCGCTGCGCGACGCATGGCTGAAGCGCCGCCCCACGCGCGTGCGATATTCGCTGGGTGAACGCGTTTTGCTCATGGGATTGATTCTGCTGCTCATCCCGTATGCGTTGATTACGTTCTTGCCGCCGACAGAGGTGGATGCCTTAGGGTATCATCTGGTTGCGCCTGCGTTGTTTCTGGAACAGCATGACTTCGCGGCTTCATTCACTAATATCGGCGTCAACTACCCGATGGGCGTGCAGATCTTGTTTACCTTTGCGCTCGCGGCGGGCACAGACAGCGCAACACAGTTGATTCATTTTTCTTTTGCGCTCGCGACCACGCTAGGGTTGTACGCGTTCGCGACGCGATATTTTTCGCGGCGTGTCGGCTTGTGGGCGATGTTAATTTTTTGGACCTCGCCGTTGATTGGCTTGGTGGCAAGCGCGCCGTTGATTGATCATGGCTTGACCTTTTATCAATTTCTCGCCGTCTATGCTTTTTTTCGCTGGCACGAAACGCGCGCTAGATTAGAGTTGATATGGCTCGGCGTCGCCTTTGGTATGGCTTTGGCCATCAAATATCTTGGCGTGATTATGGTGGGGGTGATCGGCGCGCTAGTCTGGGTGGAAACATGGCGTCACTCGGCGCGGCGCTGGCGGGCGCTTGTGGAAAATACTCTCTTTATTGCAATCGTCGCATTGGTTTTGGCTGCGCCGTGGTATCTGAAAAATTTGTATTGGTTCGGAAATCCGATTTATCCCTTTATTACCGGATACATCGGTTTGGATGGCAGTGTGCGCAAGCCGACGGGTGAGATGGCGGGTTTGGGAGATTGGGTGGGAATGGGCATGGGGCATGACCTCACCGCACTGCTGCTCTTTCCCGTCAACATCTATTTGCATTGGGAACGTTTTGGCGTGGTAACGAATCGCGGAGGCCCAAGTTGGTTTTTGCTGACGCTGCCGCTGTATCTCTTTGTGCCGAAACGCGCGGTCTTGAATTGGCTGTGGCTGATTTGCGCGCTGCAATTTGCCACATGGTTTCCGTTCGCGCAAAACCTGCGTTACTTGATGGGCATTTTTCCTTGGCTCGCGATAATTGCCGCCTACGTGATTGTTATATCATTCGAATGGCTTACGCGGCGCACGCTGCGAAGGGGCTGGACGATGCTATTGGGCGTTGCCTATGGCATCGCGCTTTTTTTAGCGTTTGGTTTTTTACTCATCTTGCACGATACAACCCTGCCATATTTGGCGGGACAGGTCTCGCGCGAGGAATTTCTGGATGCGAATCTTGTGGATTATCGCGCGGTGCGCTATATGAATACGATGCTGCCGGCGAACACGCGCGTCTTGGCGTTAGGGGATGGGCGCGTCTATTATGCGCAGCGCGATCTGTTGCCCGATGATACGCACAGCAATTGGATGCAGCTGGCGCGTTGGGGTGGGTCGCCCGCTGGGGTTGCCGAAAAATTGCGCGCGCTCGGAGTGACACACATTTGGACGAGTATGGATGAATTGTTATATAACCAAAACTATTGGAGTTTGCCGAACCCGTGGCAAGACCCCCAGGTGCCGTTTGCTGAATTTGAGAAACGGTATCTGCGCATGATTTATGCCGATGAGCGCGGACATACAATCTATGTCTTGCATCCGTGAATCAAAATGTATCGCAACCGCAAAATCGCGCTGGTGATTCCCGCGCATAACGAAGAAAAATTAATTGTGCCGACGTTAGCGAGCGTGCCGGAATTGGTGGATTGCGTGTTTGTGGTGGACGACGCCAGTACGGACGCGACGCGCGAACGCGTCTTGGCGCGCGCAGCGGAAGGGCATCCTGTACAGCTCTTGTGTCACGCGCAAAATCGCGGACCGGGCAGCGCAATCATCACCGGCTATAAACGCGCACGCGACGATGGTTTTGATTGCGTTGTCGTTGTCGGCGGCGATAATCAGATGCCGTTGGAAGAGATGCCGCGTTTTCTCGACCCGCTCATCAATGGCGCGGCGGATTATGCCAAAGGCAATCGCTTTATGCGCGGACGTTTCGCCGTCGCCAATATCCCCAGTTCCATGCCGAAAAAACGGCTGCTTGGTAATGCTATGATTTCAGCATTGACTAAAATGGCTTCGGGTTATTATAAAATTGTGGACGTGGTGGACGGTTACACCGCGATCAATCGCGAGGCATTGGAGATTATAGATTGGGATAAGGCGTGGGGCGGTTACGGCTATCCGATGGATTTTTTGATTCGCTTGAACGCGCACGGCTTTCGCGTCCAAGACGTGCCGCGCCGCGCGATTTATCTGCCGGGCGAACGGCAGTCGCAAATCAAAGGGTTGCGCTATGCGCTGCGCGTTTCGCCGATGCTATTGCGCGGTTTCTTTTGGCGCTTGTGGACAAAATATATTTTATGGAATTTTCATCCGCTCGTCTTTTTTTATTTTGCGGGAATGATTTTGCTTGTCGGCGGCTTGCTCTTTGGCGTCTTTTTGATTTATTCACAAATCAGCGGCATCGGCGTCAGCGGACCGCGCGCGATTTTGGACGCGCTGCTGATTTTGACGGGCTTGCAATTTTTATTGTTTGCCATGTTGTTTGACATGCAAGAAGGTTTAGAATTGATGCCGATGAATCGGCGGCGCAGCGATAGAACAGAGGGCCAGAGTGATCCCTCATGATGCGGCGTAATTACCAAAAGGGCGGCGCGGCAACCGTCGCTCTCGAACAAGAATATTATGATGCGTATCAAGGTTTTTATGATTCGCTCGCGGATGCGGATTATGCGCGCATTCTCGCCATGCTGCCCGCGCCGCCGCGCCTCGGTGCAATGCTCGAAGTGGGCTGCGGCAGCGGCGCGCTCGGTTTGCGGCTGCAATCAAGATTTTCCAGCGCGTTCAACGTTGGTTTGGATGTGTCTCACGGTTTATTGTTAAAGCATCCTTTCACGCCAGTGTTGGGCAACGGTCAATTTCTACCGTTTCCTGACGCGCGTTTTGATCTTGTCGCCGCGAGCGCGGCGCTGCATCACATCCATAATTTGGAATTTACTTTGCGGGAAATTTTTCGTGTGCTGAAACCGGGCGGTCAGGTTTTATTTATCGAACCCAATGCGGATCATCCATATCGCCGCTTGGTGGTGGATGGCGGATTTATGCGGCGTTATTTTTTGCAAACCAGCGACGAGAGCATTTTTCCCCAGGACTTGACGCTGTTGATGCGGACGCTCGGTTTTGCCGAAACGCATTTTGCGTACGCGACATTCCAGAATCGTCATCCGTCAATCTTGGGGAAAATGCAATCCTTGATTTCTGCGCTGCCATATCCGCGCGCGTTGGCGCGGTTTGTTCATCCATGGTTTGTGTTGGTGGGCGTCAAGTGAGCGCGTCGTACAAAGATATTTTGGACTTGACGCTGGCGCGCGGCGCGCGGGAGCAGTACGTCGGTTGGAGTAAATTTGACGCGCTTTCATCGCCGTTGGTAGAAACGCTTTCGTTTCGGCAGCGTCTGCCGCGCTTGCTGTGGACCCAGTTGGTTTCGCGGTCGCCGGTGAATTTACGCCCCCTTTTGCGCGTGCCCAAAGAAGTGAATCCCAAGGGCGTCGCGTTGTTTGCGCGCGCACATCTCGCGCGCTATGAAATGCGCCGCGCGGCGCAGGATTGCGAACGGGCGCAAGCGTGTTTGGATTGGCTTGAAGAAAACGAGGCGCGCAAGCGGGTCGCGGAGAAATATCGAGGCGCGTGTTGGGGCTATAATCATGCGTGGCAGAGCTTGGGTTTTTACATGCCGCGTCATTACCCAAACTGCGTCGTAACTGTGTTTGCGGCAGAGGCGCTGTTGCATGGTTACCGGACGCTGCGCCAAGCGCGTTATCTGAACGCCGCGCGCAGCGCCGCGGATTTTATCCTGAACGACCTTGAGGTGGTGCGCGAAACGGCGACGGAAAAATGTATCGCCTACGTGCCGCGTTTGCCTCGACCGTATGCGGTCATTAATAATAATGCGCTCGCAGCCGCTTTTTTGGCGAAATTATACGCGGTCACGCATGAGGAATTTTTATGGGCGCAGGCGGAAAAAATGATGCGCTTTGTGGTCAATGCGCGCACAGAGTATGATGCGTGGTACTATACGGTTGACCCGCGTCAATCGCACATGGCGCACGACAATTATCATACGGGCGGCATTCTCGACGCGCTTTGGGAATTTGAGAACGTCGGCGGCGACGCCGAGTATCATGCGGTGTACGAACGCGGCTTGCGATATTATCGCGCCAATTTGTTTCGCCGCGACGGCGCGCCCAAATGGATGAATCATCAAACGTACCCGTTGGACATTCACGGCGCGGCGCAAGGCATTCTCACCTTTGCGCGCGCGCGCGATTTTGCGATGGCGGAAAAAATCGCCGCGTGGACGATTCAGAATATGTACAAAGGCGGCGGCAATTTCTCTTTTCAAAAATATTGGTTTTATACGAATCGTTTTACCGATATGCGCTGGTGCAACGCGTGGATGGCGTGGGCATTGGCGGAATGGATCCGGCTGGCGCAATAAGCCAGTTCAAAACTCGCACTTTCAAACTTCAAAAATCAAAAATCAAAAATCAAAAATCAAAAATCAAAAATCAAAAATCAAAAATCAAAAATCAAAAATCAAAAATCAAAAATCAAAAACTCGCCTATGCCTTTTGGTTCTGAAATAGCGCTCTCGCCAAATCTTTCGCCGTTCGAAAGAAAATACATTGAAATTTTTGGCGCGCCGATTTTGGGGCTGCGCGTGCGCGCTCGCGCGCTTTTGCCGCTGCTCGATGCAATCGGTTCGCCGCGCGCAGTTGCAGATGCCGGCAGCGGGCGCGGCATTATGACGCTCGCCGTCGCGCGTAAATTTCCGAACGCGCGCGTCATTGGTTTGGATTTGAACGCGCGGCAAAATGAAATCAATCAAACCATCGCAAAACAGGTCGGCGTGACAAACGTTGAATTCCGTTCGTGGGATGTTTTGAAACTGGACGCACTCGGCGCGTTCGACGCCATTCTTTCGAGCGACAATTTGGAACATATTGAGGACGATTTGGCGTGCGCGCAAGGATTTTTCCGCGCGCTCAAGCCAAAGGGCTATTTGATCGTACATGTGCCGCACCTCACGCGCAACCTATTCGGCTGGCGGCGTCAGAATTGGATGGATATTGAGGGGCATGTGCGGCCCGGCTATACGCGCGCAGGGTTGACCGACCTGTTGACGCGCGCCGGATTGCGCGTGGAGCGTTGCTTTTACAATTACAATTCGCTCGAGACGCTGGCGAACGATCTGAGCTATGCGATTACAGGCGGTCATGAACGCAATAGATTAGTTTATGCGGCGGCGTTTCCGTTGCTCCTCGGCATTGCCCAGCTGGGCGCGTTGTACCAGAACGAAAATGACGGTACCGGTCTGGTTGCGTTGGCGCAAAAGGCATAAGCGGCGTCGTGCGAATCCTTCTCGAACTGGGGCATCCCAAGCACGTTCACCTTTTTCGTCCGTCTTTGCGGCGGTGGCGCACGCGCGGCGACGTCGTCCAAATCCTCACGCGTGACAAAGACCTCACTCAAGCGCTGCTTGAACGATACCAACTGAACTATATTTCTCTTTCCAAACAGCAGCGCGGATACAAAACGGCTCTGGAGCTGATAGTACGGTGGGTAAGGTGCGGCGCGTGGATTCGGCGTTTTCGTCCGCAGGTAGCGCTTTCGGTGGCGGGCATCACCACCGCGCTGCCCGCAAAAACGTTGCGCGTGCCGAACCTCGCGCTGACTGACACCGAAACGGCGCGCTTGAGCAACCGCATTGCGTTTCCATTTGTCGACCGCGTATTGACGCCGCAGTGGTTTAACGGCGATTTTGGCGCGCGCCATTTTCGGTATCGCAGCTTTCATGAATGGGCTTATTTACACCCCTCTGAATTTCAACCGAATGTAGAGCGAGTGCGCGCGGCTGGCATTGATCCATACGCGCCGTATGCGCTGATCCGCTTTGTGCGTTGGGATGCGGCGCATGATAGAGGAGAACAGGGTTTTGCGCGCGCGGACGCGCTTCGTTTGACCCAAGCGCTGAGTAAAAAAATGCGCGTGCTGATTTCGGCGGAAGGCGCTTTGCCCGACGAATTAAAGCCGTATGCGGCGAAATTTTCCGTCGAACACATTCATCATATTCTCGCGTTCGCAACGCTGGTCGTCGGCGAGAGCCCGAGCATGGCAACCGAAGCTGCGCTGCTTGGCGTGCCGGCGATTCTTGCGTCATCGTGGGCGGGGCGCTGCGGTAATATGCAGATGCTGGAAAAAGAATTTGGTCTGATGCAGGTTTTTGAGAGTGGCGCAGCGGCGGTGGATGCTGCGTGCGCGCGCGATGTACGCGCCGATGCGAATGACGCAGCGCGCACGGCGCGCCGCGCCGCGCTGACGCGCCAATTGGAAATTGTGCCGGATGTGATTGATCGGCACGTGCGCGCATTGACCGAATGATGCGCGTTCAAATTGAATTTGTCGGCGAGCCATTCGACCGCGCGGCGGCGCTTCACATCTTGCGCCATCTGGCGCTGCGCGTCGGCTGGACGCTCACGACGCAAACGGCGCCGCGCAAAATTTTGTACGTGACGGACGCGCAGTTTGATGGCGCGACGGCGCCCGACGACGCCGTCGTTATTTGGGCGGATGGGCAGGCGCGCGAACGTTTGCAGAATTCAAGCGCGCCGATTCCGCTCGCGCCGAATACGCGGTTGCCGTTCGCACGAACGACGGGGTCATTCTGGCCGAATGTGATTCCGGCGGATGTGGTTGCGGGCGCGTATGCGGCGTTGAATTTGTGGTACGAGACGCGAACACGCGTCGCCGCGAACGCGGGTTGGCTCAAGTGGCGAGAGGATTGGTGGGCGCGCAGCGGTTTCGATAATCCATTGCCGTTGGCGGATGAATGGTTGGATGAAATTGCGCGCGCGGCGGTACGGCTCGGTTGGATGCGCGAGGTTCCGCGCGCGAATTTTTTGAACGCGCCCTTTGTCGTCGTGTTGACGCATGACGTAGATTATTTGCCCGGCAAGCATGATTTTGGGTTGCCGCGTTTCGTCCGCGCGCTGGCACGGCAAATCGTCTTGCGAAAAAATTTCGGCGACGCGATACGATTGGCAGCGACGTACGCGCGCGCGTGGCGCAGAAATCCGTTTGATACGTTGTGCGGTATCGCGGCGGCGGAAGAAAAATACAACGCGCGCTCTTCGTTTCAATTCGTGGCGCGCGGTACTAGCTCTGTTGACCCAACCTATCGCATCGCGTCGGATACGCTTAAAACCGAGCTGCGCGCGCTGAACGCGCGCGGTTGGGAAATTTGTTTGCACGGCAGTTACGCGTCGAGCCGTGTCGCGGACGCGTTGGCGCAGGAAAAACGATTGCTAGAGAAAACGCTTGGCGCGCCGGTGTGGGGGCAGCGGCACCATTATTTGAATTTTTATCCGCCGCAGCTGTTTGAGCAGGTCGCGCGCGCGGGTTTGCAATATGACTTGTCGGTAGGATACAATGATCGCAGCGGCGCGCGCGCGGGAACCCTTTTTCCGTACCGCCCATTCGGCTATGCGTTTTGGGAAATTCCGTTTGTGTTAATGGATACGACTTTGGCGACAACCTATCGCCTGTCCGCGGCGGAGGCAGAGACGCACGCCAAGCGCGTGTTGCGGCAATTGGTTGACGCCGGCGGCTGCGCGGCAATAATTTGGCATGCAGAACAGTCGAGCGGCGTGTTGGATCCAGGGTACGAACGCGTCTATGAAAATTTGTTGGAATGGATTTACGCGCGCGGCGGCGCGCTGGTGAGCGGGCGCGCTTTATTGCGTGAATTGGATGACCGCTGGCGCGCCGCGTGGGCGGATGATTATCCCGTTTCACCATAAATGCTTAACATGACAATACGAACAGCTTGGAAAATCAAATTTGTTTTCCGTAAAATTATTTTGTGAAACACAAAGCAACTTTGGTGAAATGGAATAGGATGAGCCAAGTTTTCGCATCGTTCCAGGCGCGTGCGCTTTCATTGTGGCGGCGGCGCAGCGTCAACCTGACAGCACGCGTTAGCGTGTTGCTCGCCATCGTCTGGTGGCTTGCGGCGCGGTTGGACGTGGCGCAGGCGGCGCGATTATTGGCTGCGGCAAACCCGCTGTACATTTTGGGCATGATGGCGGCGGCGCTATTTTTTGGATGCTTGGGCGGTCTGAAAATTTGGACCTTGTTGCGCGCGCTGAGTCGGGTTTCGCTGTGGCGGACAATCCCATATTTTTTTGTCGCGTCCTCAATTGGGACGTTCACGCCCGCGGCGTTGGGCGATTTTTCGCTTGCCGCGTTCTTGCAGCGCGAACAAACGCCCTTGCATAGCGGTTTGGCGGTGGTGTTGATTGACCGTTTTATCACCTTGTCGCTATATATTCTTTTATTTTTGCCGTTAACGTTAACGTTGTATCTGAATCATATTGCGTGGCTGTGGATTCCCGTCTTGTATTTTTGCGCGGGAGCGACGGCGTTATTGTTGAACCTGTCGGCGCGCGCGCGCGCCGCTGTGCGAACGCGGCTTGTGACGCGCTATATGCCGCGCGCGTATGATTTTTTACAAACTTGTTCGCGCCTGATGCGCGCGCATCCGCTTGCGCTGCTCGCCAATGTAAGCGTGGGTATCATGCGCTGCGTCGTCGCGGGATTGGTCGTTTGGCTTGCGCTTTCGGCGGTGGGCGTAAAGGCGCCGTTTGTGGGCGTCGTCAACGTTGCGAACGCGCTCTCGGTGATTAATCTCGTTCCAATCTCATTTGGCGGGTTAGGCGTATACGAGGGGGGGGGCGTAGTATTGTTTGAAGCGCTGGGTTTAAACGCGCTGGCGGTTTTGGCGGCGCTGCTGTTACAGCGCGCGTATGTGGTGGTCTCGTCCGGCGCAATCTTGGGCGGTTATATGTTGTTTGTTGCGTGGCGACGCCGCGCCGCGCTGCGCCAAGCGAGGGCGATATGATTCCGCGGGTGCGTCCGTCGTACGCGTTCCAAGACGTGCGAGCGATTCTTTTCCCACCGCGCCAAGCGTTGATGGAATTGGAAGAGGCGTTGGCGCGGCATTTTGGCGTGCGCGACGCGATTCTGTTTCCGTATGGGCGCAGCGCTATCTATGCGGTTCTGCGCGCAATGGATTTGCGCGGCAAGGTGGTGCAGCCCGCCTACAATTGTACGGTTGTCGCGCACGCGACGGTGATGGCGGGCGGCGCGCCGCTTTTTGTGGATTGTGAAGAAACGAATCCACAGCCCGATGTGGATGCGCTGCTCGCGGCAGTGGATATGGAAACGGCGGCGGTGATTCCAACGAGCATTTTCGGACATACCTTTGACGCGCCGCGTCTGGTTGAAATGATTCGCCGCAAAAATAAAAATGCGTTTGTGTTGCTAGATTGCGCGCAAGCCTTTACCGTCAAATGGAATGATGCGCTGCTTGGCGCGCAAGGCGACGCCGCCATTCTGGCGTTTGGAATTGGCAAAGCCATGACCGCGTTGTTCGGCGGCGCAGTATTGACGACGCGCGCGGATGTCGCGGCGCGGGTGCGCGCGTGGCGGACGCGTGAATTTATCGCGCCCGCGCCGCTTCATACGTTAAAGCTGCTCGGTTATTTCATCGCGTCGTGGGGCGCAACGACGGAGCGGGGCGCGGTTCTTACAGATTGGATTGAAAATTCGGGCGCGTTAAAAGCCGCGCTGTTTGATAAAATGCGCGCGCGCGGAGCGATTGATCTGCCGCGAGATAATCAAATCTTTATGCCGCGCGTTGCCGCGGCATTGGGCGGCGCGCAGCTGACGCGTCTGGACGCGTTTCTGGCGCGCCGCCGCGCGATTTCCGAACTCTATGCGCGCGAATTGCAAAATGTCGCCGATATTGAATTGCCCAAGTGGCAGGGGGGCGCGACGCATACTATTTATACCATCCGCCTTGCCGCTTCCGCAATGCGACACGCGGCGCTCCAAGGATTGCGGCGCCGCGGCGTGCAAGGCGGCGTTGTCACGGATTATGTTGTGCCGGAGATGGAATGTTACCGCGCTCTTGGTTTCGCCGATACGTATCCTAACGCGCGCGCGTGGGCTGACCGCGTGTTAAATTTGCCAAACCATCCAAGCATGACGGACGCTCAGGTGAAAAAATCGGCAAGAGCATTGCGCGAGACATTACAGGAGATTCGCCGGATGCCAGGCGTGGGCGTTGAGTATGCACGAAATTTATCCTGAGCGTTTGCGCGCCGAGTACGACGGGCGTTTGTGGGATGTCGAGGAACGCTATCGCAAAGCTGCGCAGCTGCGTTGGGCGCTGCAAGCGGCGGGGCTTTGGCACAAGCCGCAAAAGATTTTGGATGTGGGCTGCGGCACGGGGCTGCTGCTTGCGCGTTTGGACGACGGAGCGCGGCGAGTCGGCTGCGATATGCGCGCTGTCTGGAGCGCCCAAGCGCGCGCGGGAGGCGTGGAGTTTGTCCAAGCCGATCTGCGCGCGCTTGCGTTCGCGCACGCGACTTTTGACCTTGTAATCTGTTTGGCAGTTATTGAAGAAATCGCGGAATGGCAAACTGCCTTGGCGAAGATGGCGCAGCGCGTTCAGCCCGGCGGCGTGTTGTACGTAACAATGACGAACGGCAAATTTCTGGAACTTTTGTATTCGGTTCAAACGTATTGTGGGCGACGCGTGCCTGAAGGCGAGAGAATTTATGCGCGTTCGAGCAAACGTTTCGCAGCGTACGCCGCGCGCGATGGATTTGGGATTGCCGAGCTGCGCGCGTGGCAGTATACCGATGTGACGCCGTATTTAGCGCGCGCAAATTTCCTCCTCGCGCGCATGACGCCGGTTCGATTTTTGGCGCAAATATGTGAGTACGGCGCGCCTTCGTTCGGACACGCGTGGCGGCGCCCCTAAAGCAGATTCCTATTTGGTTTGTAGTACAAGACCTTTCGAGTTTCCGAAAACCTGAAAGGCCTGTCCTCTGAACCAACTCGGAATCCGGTTCTGGTTTATAAATTTATGGAGGTTGGATATGTTTTTTTCGCGACGGTTCTTGATTGGGTTATTGGTTTTGATTGGCGTGATATTCGCGGCGGCGCAGCTGGTCGCTCAAGGACAGCTGGCGCAGAACGCGTCGTTGCGTTTCGAGCCGTTGTGGAGTGATACGCGGCGTGATTCCTCGCCGACGATATCGCAGTATGCTGCGCAGTTGGCCGAGTTGCAAGATTATTTGACGCGGCGCGCGTTGGATATAGATGCAGAGCGGCAGCGGCGTTTGGCATACACGCAACTCACTGGCGCGGCGCTCCGCGCCCAACAAGAGAAAATTCGCGCAGCGTTTATTTCTGACGCAGGGCTGACGCCGCATGAAAAACGAGTTGCGGATGTGACGCGGGTTCAGGTGGCAGCGGAGGATGGCTACCGTTTAGAAAGGGTATCGTTCAAAAATGCGTTGGGTTTGAGCGTACAGGGATTGTTGGCGCTCCCGGAAAATTGCAGCCCTACCTGTCCCGTTTTGATTGCGCCGAATGGTTGGAGCAGTTCCCCGGAAGCGGTAATGGGCTATGGCATCCAAGATTATCAACATGCGTTTGGGAAAAAATTTGCCGAGGCGGGTTATATTGTATTTGCCGTGAATCTGCCTGTTGTTCCGCAGGATTTTGAACGTACGGCGAGCATTGAAAGCCATGTGGCAATGCTGGCGAATTTAAGCGCGACGCGGTATTGGATTTATATGCGCGTTGAACCCATGTTGGGCGCGCTGGATTTTGTCGAGACTTTGCCCGAAGCCGACTTGACGCGCATTGCGGCGTACGGAATTTCGATTGGCGGCGAAGCGGTTTTGGACGCGAGTGTGTTGGATCCGCGCATTAACGCGGTAGTTGTGTCAGGGGTGAATGTATTGACGCCGCGCCGCGAAATGCTTTTGGAAACGCGCCGTTTTGTGTATTCGCAACTGTATGATTGGGACGCCTTTGCGCTGCCGGAAGTGGATGAGCTGTTGGCAACGTTGTATCCGCGTCCGGTCTGCATCGAATTGGGCAAGTATGATGCAACCGGTAATTTCTCTACCGCGCTCGCGACCGCGCAGCGCGTCCAAGCGATATATCAAAAGGAAAGGCGCGGCGCGAATTTTCAAATTGCAGTCCACGACCAAAATTCGACTCATGACGGTCATGAAACGGAGATCGTACAATGTTTGACCTTTCTAAATCAACGTTTGGCGTCGTTAGATAATGGGACGGTAAAATAAAAATGTGCGGAATTTGCGGCGCGGCAGGCGCCATGATTGATCCCGCGCTCGTGCAAGCGATGCTTGGCTGTCTCGCGCATCGCGGTCCCGACGGCACGGCGCTGTACGCTGATGCAGGAATTGCAATGGGTCATGCGCGTCTCGCCGTTATTGATTTGGTTACGGGCGACCAACCGCAGACGAATGAAGATCGTACCGTATGGCTCTGCTTTAACGGCGAAATTTACAATTACCGTATTTTGCGCGCGGAATTAGAGACGCGCGGTCATCGTTTCAAATCTCAGAGCGATACGGAAACGCTCGTCCACGCGTACGAAGAATGGGGCGTTAATTATTTTGCGCGCCTGAATGGAATTTTTGCTTTGGCGCTGTGGGACACGCGCGCGCGACGCTTGATTCTGGCGCGCGATCCTTTTGGCGTCAAGCCGCTCCATTATTTTTGGGATGGCGCGACGCTGCGCTTTGGCTCTGAAATCAAGGCGCTCTTGCAAGACCCGCGCATACCGCGCCGCGTCAATTATCAAGCCCTGCACGATTTCTTGAACTTGCGTTATATCCCCGGTCAGGCAACGCTATTTGAAAACGTTATGCGCCTGCCGCCCGCGCATTATTTAGTTCTAGAGAATGACGCCTTCCGCATCGAACGTTATTTTACGTTGGACGCAGAGCCGGAAACGCGAGGCGACGAAGCATATTACGTCGAGGGTATTCGCCACTATTTACGTCAAGCGGTGAAACGTCAACTGATGAGCGATGTGCCGTTGGGCGTTTACCTTTCGGGCGGTCTGGATTCTAGCGCGCTGGTCGCGTATGCGAGTGAATTGCTCGGCGAGCCCGTCAAAACGTTCACGCTCGGTTTTGCCGAGCCGACGGATGAAAACGCGGACGCGCGCGTGATCGCCGATTATTTTCAAACCGACCATCATGAATTGACCTTGCATCCCGACCCACTGCGCGAATTTCCGCGCGTGATTTGGCACGCCGAAGAACCCAAAGAAAATATCTTGCAAGGATTTTTGTTGGCGCAGTTTGCGCGCCCTTTCGTCAAAGTTGCGCTGGGCGGTTTGGGCGGCGATGAATTGTTTGCGGGCTATACGCACAATCGCCTATTTACGCCATTTGAACGATTGCATCGCATTGTGCCGCGGTTCTTGCAGCAAAACGTTTTGCACCCCCTGAGTCGTGCGTTGTTCAACGCCGAGAATGCGGCGAACAATTTAGCGTGGGATGAATATCGGCGCGGCGTCCAATATCTCTGCGCGACGGGCGACCTGCAACGCGCCTATGCGCTTGTACGCAATGTGTGGGATGATGACGCGGGTATGTGGCAAAACGTTTATGGAGAAACGCTGCGTGCGCAAAAATTACAGCCCGCGCAGCGCGCATTTGTCGAGTATTTTCGTCACAATGGGCGCGGCGCGTTGGAACAGGTGCTGTGGGCGGAATTTCATACCAAGATGGTGGATGATTTTCTGATGAATGAAGATCGCACTTCAATGGCGCATGGACTTGAAGTGCGCGTGCCGTTTCTGGACATTGATTTGGTACGCTTTGCGTTCTCGATTCCAATCGGGTTGAAACTGCGCGGCGGCGAAACAAAATATATTTTTCGCCGCGCCATGCAAGGGATATTGCCGCCGCATGCCTTGGCAAAGCCGAAATGGGGTTTTTCGTTTAATCCCTATCATCAATTTCAAAAAGATTTGCGCCGTGTCGCACTGCGCGCATTGACGCGCGAGCGGGTAGAAGCGTTGGGATGGTTCAATTATTCGTATCTTGAACGCATTTTGAAACACCCGCCGCACCCGCGTTTGCGCTGGCATTATTTTTTTGTGTGGCTTGCGTTAGGTTTGCACATTTGGCACGATATGTTTATTGTCGGCGCTGGACGCGCGCCGCAGTTGGAACTCGATGCATATCTTGTATAAAAATTTGAAACATGTCCCAAAAACTCCTCCTCCTCGGTACCGGCGGCAACAGCGCCGATATTCTCGATACGCTGAACGACATTAACGCCGCGCGCGGCGAGCGCGTGTACGAATGTGTCGGATTTCTCGACGACGACGCGTCGCAATGGGGCAGAGAAATTCTCGGCGCGCGCGTGTTGGGCGGACTCGCCGCCGCGTCGCAATACGCGGATTGCTTTTTTGTGAACGGCATCGCGGGCGTCAATAATTTTTGGAAAAAACGCGAAATCATCGCGCGCACGGGCATCCCGCGCGAACGGTTTGCAACGATTGTGCATCCGACGGCGAGCGTTTCGCGCACGGCGCAGCTCGGGCGCGGCGTCGTGATTTTTCAACACGTCACGGTTACGAGCCGCGTCGTCGTCGGCGACCATGTGATGGTTTTGCCGCATACGGCGCTGAGTCACGATAACGTAATTGGCGCGTACACGAGTATCGCGGGCGGCGTCGTGCTTTCGGGGAACGTGCGCGTCGCGGAAGCGTGTTACATTGGCGCGCGCGCGTGCGTCAAAGACGGCGTTACGCTGGGCGCGGGCAGTTTGGTCGGCATGGGCAGCGTGGTTTTGCACGACGTGCCGGAAAATACTATCGTCGTCGGCAATCCCGCGCGCGCGCTGCGCCAAGTTCGTCCGGCGGCGCCATGAGCCGCGCGTTCCTTTGGCGGTTTGCCGTCATCCTGTGCGGCGCGCTCGTTCCGCTCCTGTTGTTTGCATGGTTGAATCCGCCCGCGGCGCCGAACCTTAAAGAAATCGCGCGGCGCGCCGCCGGCGAATACGACCGCCTCTTGCAGCTGCGGATGCAAGAGACCTTTACGTTCGCGGCGTTTCCGTCCGTGCGCGCCTTTGCGGCGTCCACGCCCGAAACGCGTTCCGAGCGCGCGGCGGTGGCGTTGAATGAACTCAAGGCGCTGGCGGCGTCCGATAAAAATGTGCGCGAAGCGTTGATTGTGGACGCCGCCGGAACCGTCGTCATGTCCACGTTGGACGGGTGGGGCAATTCCTTGGCGCCGCGCGCGTTCGTGCAGGAGGCGTTGAACGGCAAAATCGCCGCGTCGCAAATCGCGCGCGACCGCGCCGAATATTCCAATTATTATGCCGCGCCGATTTTGAACAACGCGAACGAAATTGCGGGCGCGTTCCTCCTGCGCGTGGACGCGCAAGAATTGTGGAACGCGCTGCCGCGCGGCGAGGATTGGTACGCGGTGTTGAGCGACGAGAATGGCGTGCGCTTGGGCGATTCGGGCGATTCGACGCGCCGCATGACCTCGTTCGGCGCAATGGACGCCGCGCGCACGGCGCGTCTTGCCCAAGCGCAAACCTATGGCGCGGAAATGCCGTTCGTGCGCGCGGCGAATTTTGCGCGCGCTCAAACGCTCGTTACACAAGGCGCATTTGACCAATTGCGCGCGGCGGATTTGGACGCGGGCGAACTGGCGTACCAACGTTTGCTCACGAAACCGTGGACGGTGGTGGCGTTGACGCCGCAGCCGACGTGGTTGGCGACGCTTTCCGCGCTGGCGGTCCCCGCGCTCGCCGCGCTGGCGCTCGCGTTCGGCGGCGCGCTGCTTTTGGGGCGCGTATGAGACGCTTTGCTTGGCCCTCCGCGTCCGTCGTTCGCGCGAGCGTTTATTTTCTCCTTGCCCTGCTCGCCGTCGCGTTTTATCTCGGCGTCGCGTATCTCCAAAACGGCGCGTTCGGATTTCCCCTCGACGACGCGTGGATTCATCAAGTGTATGCGCGCAATCTCGGTGCGCGCGGCGAATTTTCTTTTTTCCCCGGACAGCCGAGCGCGGGTTCCACCTCGCCATTATGGGCGCTGATATTGAGCGTCGGTTACGCGCTGCAAATTGATTTCCGCGTCTGGACGATTTTATGGGGCGTCGCGTTTCTCGGCGCGTCCGCGCTCATGACGCAGCGCGTCACGGCACGTTTGACGCCGCCGGCGCGCGTCGCCAATTGGTTCGCGCCGCTGTTTCTCCTTTTCGAGTGGCACATGGTGTGGGCGGCGGCGAGCGGCATGGAAATTTTGCTGTTTGTGTTTTTGGCGCTCGCGCTGTGCGAAGCGTTTTTCGCGCGGCGCCGCGCGGGGTCTCTCGGTTTGCTCGCGGGTTTGCTCACGCTGACGCGCCCCGAAGGAATCGTGTTGGCGGCGCTCATCGGCGGCGGTTTATTGCTGCCGCGTCCCGACGTTCCATTGTCGCGGCGCCTCCAAGCGTTGGGCGGTTTCGCCGCGTTGTTTGGCGTCGCGCTGCTGCCGTATCTGGCGTTCAATCTGCAAACGAGCGGGACCGTTTTGCCCAATACGTTTTACGCCAAAGCGGCGGAATACGCGTCGCTGACGCAAGAAAATTTTTTCGCGCGCTGGCTGCGTATGTATCGTCCGCCGCTGTTGGGCGCGCAAATTTTGCTCGCGCCGGGCTTGGCGTACGGCGTGTGGAACTTGGCGCGCGCGCAAGCTTGGACGCGGCTCTTGCCGGCGGCGTGGATTATTTTGCTGCCGTTGTTGTACGCGTGGCGCTTGCCGGTGGAATATCAATTCGGGCGGTATCTCATGCCCGTCATTCCGTTCATCGTCATTTACGGTTTGGTCGGCGCGGCGGCGTTATCTCAAAAAATTCCCCTGCGTTTGCTGCGGCGCGCGTGGGCGTTCGCCCTCGCGGTCTTGCTCGGCGCGTTCTATCTGCTCGGCGCGAATTTTTACGCGCAATCCGTCGCGGTGATTCAATGCGAAATGGTCGCGGCGGCGCAGTGGACGCGCGCGCATTTGCCGGCGGGCGCAACGATCGCCGCGCACGATATTGGCGCGCAAGCGTATTTTGATGGACGGCCCATGCTGGATTTGGCGGGACTCGTTTCGCCCGAAGTGATTCCCTTTATGCGGGACGAAACAAAATTGTTGGAATGGATGTACGCGCGCGGCGCGCGCTATGCGGTCTTTTTTCCGACGTGGTATCCGCAGCTCGCCGCCGACGCGCGCTTGCGCGAAATTTTTTCGACGGACTGCGCGACGACGCGCGCGCTGGGCGAGGAAAATATCCGGGTGTATCGTTTGGAATAAAATTTGCGCGCGCAAAAATTATTCCAAACGGCTTCCGACAAACTCGCGCTGACCGCGCGCAAATTCGTCCGCGCCCATGACGCGTTTGCCGGCGAGTTGAACGGCGCGCAGCAGCAGGACGCCTTTGCCCGTCGCCACGCCAATGTCTTTGCCGATTTGCAAAACGACGCCGGGCGCTTCGGGCGCGTTGTATTCCAAAACGGACGCATGCAAAATTTTGAGTTGTTCGCCGCGATAATTGGCGTACGCCGAGGGCCACGGCTGGTACGCGCGCGTCAGGCGTTCCAAAAAGACGGCGGACTTGGACCAATTGATTTTGCCGTCCTCTTTGGCGATGAGCGAGGTCATGGTGGCGCGCGCATTGTCTTGGGGCTGCGGCGTGAGTTTGCCTTCCAGATAGGCGGGCAGGGCGTCGCGCACGAGCGCGGCGCCGAGCGCGGACAGTTTTGCCGTGAGCGTATCGGCGGTTTCGTCCGGCGCCAACGGAATCGCGCGCTGCGTCAAAATCGCGCCCGTGTCGAGCCCTTCGTCCATTTGCATCAACGTCACGCCGCTTTCCGCGTCGCCGTGCAAAATCGCGTACGGGATGGGCGACGCGCCGCGCCAACGCGGCAGCAGCGAAGCGTGTACGTTGAGACAGCCCTGACGCGGCGTTTCGAGAATCGGTTTGGGCAAAATCATGCCGTACGCGGCGACGACGATGAGGTCGGGTTGATACGCTTTCAGCGCGTGCTGTTCGGCGCCGTGACGCAGCGTGCGCGGTTGTTCGAGCGCCAAATCGTGCGCGAGCGCAAATTCTTTGACCGGCGAATCCAGCGCCTGCTGTCCGCGCCCCACCGGCTTGTCCGTGCGCGTATAGACCGCGACGACTTTGTGCTGCGCGACGAGCGTTTGTAAAATCGGCACGGCAAATTCGGGCGTGCCCATAAAGACGATGCGTGTCATGGCGGGGATTTTACAAGCTAGAGTATAATTTACAAACTTATGCCCAAACGTCGTTGGATCGTTCAACCTGCCGCGCCGCCGCATTTTAGCGCGCGGTTTCCCGAATTTTCTCCCATTCTCGCGCAAATTTTTTTCGCGCGCGGCATCCTCACGCGCGAGGACGCGCGGCGCTTTGTCGGCGCGGGCGACGCGCTCGCGGACCCGTTTTTGATGAAGGGCATGACCGCCGCCGTCGAACGCATTCGCCGCGCCATTCGCGACGGCGAAACGATTGCGGTGTACGGCGATTTTGACGCGGACGGCGTTTGCGCCACCGCGCTGCTGACGATTGCGTTAAAAACGTTGGGCGCCAAAGCGCTGCCGTATATTCCGCATCGCGTCAACGAAGGGTACGGGCTCAATCGGGACGCGCTGCAAGATTTACAAACCAAAGGCGCGCGCGTCGTCGTCACGGTGGACTGCGGCATCCGTTCGCTCGCCGAAGTGGACGCGGGGACCGCGTGCGGTCTCGACATGATTGTGACCGACCATCATTCCGTCGGCGAGCTTTTGCCGCGCGCCGTCGCCGTCGTCAATCCCAAACAGCCGGGCGATCCATATCCGTTCCAAGAATTTGCGGGCGTGGGCATTGCGTTCAAACTCGCGCAAGCGTTGACGCTGGCGCAAGCGCGCGCGCCGCTGCCGGGCGCGTCGGCTTTGAATCTGGACGCGCTGCTCGATTTGGTCGCGCTCGGCACCGTCGCCGACCTCGTGCCGTTGGTCGGCGAAAATCGCACGCTGGTCAAACGCGGCATCGCGCGGCTGATCAAAACCGAGCGTCCGGGTTTGCAAGCGCTGCTGAATCAGACCGGCGCCAAAACGCGCGTCGTCAGCGCGGGGACGATTGGTTTTTATCTCGGACCGCGTTTGAATGCGGCGGGGCGCATCGAACACGCGCGCACGGCGTACAAATTGCTCACGACGCAGTACCCCGGCGAAGCGGAACAACTCGCGGCGCAGTTGGAGACGACGAACCGCGAACGGCAAAAATTGACGGACGAGTTGACGCAAAAGGCGCGCGCGTTGGTGGCGCAGCGGCCGCCCGACGAATATATTTTGATCGCCGGTTCGCCCGATTTTCCCGAAGGCATCATCGGTTTGATTGCGAGCAAACTCCAAGAGGACGCGTATCGGCCCGCCATCGCCCTGACGCATCAACTCGACAAGGGCAAAATGCGCGGCAGCGCGCGCAGCATTCCCGAATTCAATCTCATTGCGGCGTTGGACGAGTGCGCCGATTTGTTGGAACGGCACGGCGGCCACGCGGCGGCGGCTGGTTTCACGGTGTTGAACGAAAATTTTCCCGCGCTGCACGCGCGTTTGCGCGCGCTTACGGCGCGCGAATTGCGCGGTTTGGATTTGAAACCGACGCTCTCGATTGACGCGGCGACGAACTTGAGCGACATGAATTGGGAGGTCTTGGCGCAGCTCGAGCGTTTGCAGCCGTTCGGGTACGGCAATCGCGAACCGGTATTCTTGTCGAAAAACGTTTGGGTCAAAAATGTGCGCGTCGTCGGCGCCGAACATTTGGCAATGACCATTTCGGATGGCACGGTGGCGTGGGACGCGATTGCGTTCCGTCAAAAAGAAGCGCTCGCGCAATTGGCGCCGCTGCCGAAACAAGTGGACATTGTGTATCACCTCGCTTCCAAAGTGTGGAACGGCGAAACGCGTTTGCAATTGGAAATCCAAGACCTGCGAATCGCGGAAGGATGAGCGGAGGGCGGAGGGCGGAAATTCAAAGTTCAAAGTTCAAAGTTCAAAGTTCAAAATTCAAAATTCAAAATTCAAAGTTCAAAGTTCAAAGTTCAAAATTCAAAATTCAAAGTTCAAAGTTCAAAGTTCAAAGTTCAAAGTTCAAAATTCAAAATTCAAAATCAAAGTTCAAAGTTCAAAATTCAAAGTTCAAAGTTCAAAGTTCAAAGTTCAAAGTTCAAAGTTCAAAGTTCAAAGTTCAAAGTTCAAAGTTCAAAATTCAAAATCAAAGTTCAAAATTCAAAAATCAAAATTCAAAGTTCAAAATCAAAAATCAAAAATCAAAAATCCCTCATCTCTCATGAACCGCGAATATCCCTCCTATCCCATTCCCGGCGTTGGCGTGATTGCGTTTGATGGCGTCAAGGTTTTGTTGATTCGACGCGGCAAACCGCCGCGCGCGGGCGATTGGAGCGTGCCCGGCGGCGCGGTGGAATTGGGCGAAACGGCGCGCGCGGCGGCGCTGCGCGAATTCGCCGAAGAGTGCGGCGGCGAAATTGAATTGCGCCAGGTGGTGGACGCGGTGGACCTCATTTTTCGCGACGACGCGGGCAGGGTGCAATATCATTACGTCGTGGTTGATTTTTTGGCGGAATGGCGCGGCGGCGCGCTGCGCGCGCAGACGGACGCGGCGGACGCGCGTTGGGTGGCGTTGGACGAATTGGATCAGTACGCTTTGCCGCCGCTAACGCGCGCGGTGATTGAAAAAGCGGCGGCGCTGCGCAAGTGAAATGTACGCGCGATTTTTTTTATTGCTCTCGGGCGCGGCGGGTCTCGGACTCGTCGCGCTGTTTTATTTTTTTGCCCTGTTCGCGCAAGGCGCGCTGCATTTTTTGCTTCTCATTCCGTCCGCCGGTTTTGCCATTTTTGGACTGCTGTTGTTTGTCGCGGGCGCGGAAATTTTGGTCATGGCGGTCGGCTTGCGCCGTCTCGCCGCGCGTTTGCCCCGACGCCTCTTGTATCTCGTCGCCGCGGGCTATGTGGGTTTTGCCGGCGTGTACGCGCTGCTGTACGCGCTCCTCGTCCCCGACCCGCGCGGCATTCAAATCCTCGCCGCGCTTGGACTCGTGCGTTGGTTCACGTTATTTTTCGTCGCGCCCGTTTTGCAAACAAAATAAATCGCGCGCCGTGCGCGCTTTCGATTCTTTTGCGCGCGCCGTCGCGCCTTCGAAAATGCAAAAGATATCCAACGCGCGCGCGGCGCGTTCGCGTTGTAGAATGAGCGCATCAAGACGCGACGCGGCGGACGCCGCGCCAACAGGAGGCACAAGATGACGCAAAATTTGCCCCAGACGATGGGCCAACAATTCGGACGCCGTTCATGGGCGGAACCGTGGAAAATCAAGATGGTCGAGCCGCTGCGCGTGATTACGCGCGCGGACCGGGAACGCGCGCTGCAAGAAGCGGGCTATAACACGTTTCTGTTGAAATCGGACGATGTGTATATTGATTTACTGACCGACAGCGGCACGAACGCGATGAGCGACCGGCAGTGGGCGGGCATGATGCTCGGCGACGAGGCGTACGCGGGCAGCCGCAATTTTTATCATCTGGAAGCGGCGATGCAAAAGTATTACGGCTACAAGTATCTGGTGCCGACGCATCAAGGGCGCGGCGCGGAGCATCTCTTGTCGCAAGCCGCGATCAAGCCGGGACAATTTGTGTGCGGCAATATGTATTTCACCACGACGCGTTTGCATCAAGAGCTCGCCGGCGGAACTTTTACGGACGTTATCATTGACGAGGCGCACGACCCCGCGAATTTGCATCCGTTCAAAGGCAACGTTGACCTAGCCAAAGTGCAGAAATTGATTGATACGGTGGGCGCGCAAAATATCGCGTACATTTCGCTCGCCGTGACGGTGAACATGGCAGGCGGGCAGCCGGTGAGCATGGCGAACGCGCGCGCGCTGCGCGAATTGTGCAATCAGCACGGCATTAAAATTTTTCTCGACGCGACGCGCGCGATGGAAAATGCCTTTTTCATCCAAGAACGCGAAGAAGGGTACCAGAACAAAACGCTCGCCGAAATTTTGCGCGAATTCTGTTCGTACACCGACGGCGCGACCATGAGCGCGAAAAAAGATTCGCTCGCCAATATCGGCGGCTGGCTCGCGTTGAACGATTACGCATTGTTCGAGGAAGCGAGTAATATGGTCGTCGTCTATGAGGGCTTGCACACGTACGGCGGCATGGCGGGGCGCGACATGGAAGCGTTGGCGATTGGGATTGAAGAATCGGCGCAGGACGATCACATGCGCGCGCGCATCGGGCAGGTGCGTTATCTCGGCGAACTGTTGACCGATTGGGGCATTCCGATTGTGCAGCCCATCGGCGGACACGCGATTTTTCTCGACGCGCGCGCGATGTATCCGCACATTCCGCAAGATGAATTTCCCGCGCAAACGCTGGCGGCGGAACTGTATCTCGATTCGGGCATTCGCTCGATGGAACGCGGCATCGTCAGCGCGGGGCGCAACGCGAAAACGGGCGACCACAATCGGCCCAAATTGGAATTGACGCGTTTGACGATTCCGCGCCGCGTGTACACGCAAGCGCACATGGACGTGGTGGCGGAATCGGTGAAAGCGGTGTACGAACGCCGCGCGCAAACGCGCGGTTTGAAAATGACGTTCGAACCGAAATATCTGCGTTTCTTTCAGGCGCGGTTTGAGCGAATCTAAAGCGTCCGGTCCAACCCGCCGCGCGCTGCATTGGACGCCTTGCGTTATGTTCCACGAATCCCGCGAGGGCATCACGTTTCACGTCAAAGTCATTCCGCGCGCCAAACGCAACGAGATTGTGGGCGCGGAAGGCGACGCGGTAAAAATTCGTTTGCACGCGCCGCCGGTGGACGGACGCGCGAACGAGCGCTTGATCGAATTTCTCGCGGAGGTTCTCGACCTTGCGCGCGCGCAAATTGAAATCGTGCGCGGCGAAACTTCAAGGCATAAAGTGGTGCGCGTGCGCGGCGCGCCGTTGGAAAAATTAAAGCGGACGTTCAAGGCGTGACGAGACACTCGTCACGCTTTTTTTATGGCGGCGCGGAAAATTCAGGCGGAGCGCCAAGACGCGGCATTTTAGGGCGCAAGGACGCGCCCGCAGTTGGCGCACAAGACCAACTCGCTGCCGACTTTGACGCGCGAAATCAAACCGGCGGGGACGGCATAACCGCATTGACTGCACGCCGCGTTTTTGATGTGCGCGACGGCGCGCCCTTTTTTGGCGGCGCGCAATTGGTCATAGACGCGCAGCGTCGGCGCGTCGAGCCGCGCGCGCAGGTCGGCGCGCTGCTGCGCCAGTTCCGCGTCGGACGCGTCGAGCTGGCGCAGTTGGTTTTGGGCGCGCAGGCGCTGCGCGTTGGTTTGCGTCGAACGCTCCTCGAACGCCGCGCGTTTGGTCTGGACGTCGTTCTGCGCGGCTTCGATTTTTTCCATCAAACTCAAGGCGCGGTCTTCGAGTTCGCGCTTGCGCTTTTGCAGCGCTTTTTCCTCGTCGTTCAAATCCGCCAATTCTTTGGCGTTCGTGATGCGTCCGCTGTAGAGCCGTTCGTTGACCTGTACGAGTTTGTCGCTCAAACCGCCGGTTTCGAGTTCGAGGTCGCGCAATGAATGTTCGAGCGCGGCGAGCTGCGTCGTCGCACGTTCCAAAACGGCGCGCGCGGCGTCCATTGCGGCGGAATCGGCGTATTGTTTTTCGGCGTCGGCGCGCGCGCGGTCATTTTCTTGGCTGTGTAAATCCAGATTTTGTAGTTCCGTCAGTAGCACGGTGACATTCATTTTGGGATTTCCTTAAAGTTTGCGCGCGACGCGCCAATTTGGTGGGGGAAACCTATTGACATACCCCCGAAAATAAGCGATAATGCGGGTTACAGTGGGACAAAGTGGGGAAAAGTGGTGAATCTGACCCTCATTTTGCATCTGCGGTGGGGAATTTAGAACGATTGTTCTATACGGATTTCAATCATGTTTGTCGGCGAATATTCGCACAATCTCGACGATAAAGGACGGCTGACGCTGCCCGCGCGGATGCGCGAGTTGCTGGGCGTGAGCGTGGTGGTCACGCGCGGGCTAGAGCGCTGTCTCTTGGTTTTCCCCGCCGCTGATTTTGAAAAATTTCTTTCGAGCATCAACACTGTCGGCATGGGCGGCGCCGACGCGCGCGGATTATCGCGCTTTTTTAGCAGCAAGGCAACCGAAGATTCGCCCGATAAACAGGGCCGCGTCAATTTGCCGCAGACGCTGCGCGAGTATGCCAATCTGAACGGCGAGGTGATGGTCATTGGCGCGTTCGACCATGTGGAATTGTGGGATCCGGCTTTGTACGAAAAACAGGATATGGAATTGGTAAAAAACGTGCCGGACATGTCGGAACGCGTGAATGAAGCGCTGCTGCGGATTCGAGAAAAGTAAAGGTCTGAGGAACGAAACGTCTGGGGAACGAAGCGGTGTTCGTTCCATACGATGGCGCGGGGGAGGGAACGAAGCGGCGTTCGTTCCATACGATGGCGCGGGGGAGGGAACGAAGCGGCGTTCGTTCCGTACGGGGTATGAAAGCGCATGTTCCGGTATTGCTGGATGAGGTTTTGAACGCGCTCGCGCCCAAGCGGGGGGGGAAATACATTGATTGTACGGTGGGCGCGGGGGGACATGCGGCGGCGCTTTTGAACGCGTCGGCGCCGGACGGCAAGCTTTTGGGTTTGGATGGCGATGCGGAAGCGTTACAGCTGGCGCGTGAAACGCTCGCCCCGTTTGGCGAACGCGCTATTTTGGTGCGCGCGAACTTTACGCAATTAAAATCGGTCGCGGCGGAATGGGATTGGATTCCTTGCGATGGCGCGCTGCTCGATTTTGGGCTTTCGTCCATGCAGTTGGCGAACCCGGCGCGCGGTTTTTCGTTCGTCAGCGCGACGCTGGATATGCGGATGGACGACCGCACGGCTCGGACGGCGGCGGAGATTGTGAATGAATGGGACGAAGCGGCGCTCGCCGATTTGATTTATGAATATGGCGAAGAGCGCGCGGCGCGCAAAATCGCGCGTGTGATTTGCGAGCGGCGTCCGTTTCATTCGGCGCAAACGTTGGCGGACGCCATTCAAGGCGCGGTGGGGCGTCACGGCAAAATTCATCCGGCGACGCGCACATTTCAGGCGCTGCGGATGGCGGTGAATCGCGAATTGGAAAATATAGAAACGGTTTTGCCGCAATTGGCGCAAGTGGTGGGGCCCGGCGGCCGCGTCGCTCTCATTACGTTTCATTCGCTCGAAGACCGCATCGTAAAAAATTTTTTCAAACACAGCGCGCAGTGGCGCAATCTGACCAAACATCCGCTCCAGCCGACGTACTTGCAGACGCGCGAAAATCCGCGAGCGCGCAGCGCGAAATTGCGTGTGGCGGAGAGGTTGGGAAATTAGGCGATTGGGTGATTGGGTGATTGTTTTTTGTTTTTATCTTTTTTGAGGCGGCGAATTCCATTCGCTGAGAGCATGATTGGTTTTCATCTTTTTTGATTCGGCTTTTTTGAGGCGGCGAATTCTATTCGCTGAGCATGATTGGTTTTCACCTTTTTTGATTCGGCTTTTTTGAGGCGGCGAATTCCATTCGCTGAGCATGATCGGTTTTCACCTTTTTTGATTCGGCTTTTTTGATTCGGCTTTTTTGAGGCGGCGAATTCCATTCGCTGCTTTTTGAGGCGGCGAATTCTATTCGCTGCTGTGCTTTTTTGAGGCGGCGAATTCCATTCGTCGGACGTAAATTACGCTGCTCGAGTTGAAATGATATGAAAGAACGTTGGCGGGCTTGGCAAAGACGCCTTGATGCAAAATACCGGAAATTTTTGAAACGGACGCAGGCGCGTTGGGAGACGCTGCCTTTGTTCGGTACGCTGCGTTTGGCGTTGGTCGCCATCAGCGCGTTTATTTTGGTGGCGTTGGTGTATTTGGCGCAAGCGTCGAATGCGGCGCTGATTGCGCGCGAGCTGCGCGTCAAGCAAATGAAAATTCAAGAAGTGGAGCGCGAGAACGCGCAGCTGCGTTATGAAATCGCGGCGCTGGCATCGCCGAGCGCGATCGAACAGCGCGCGCGCAAACTCGGTTTGGGTCCCGCCAAGCGCGTGGTGTATGCCGAAATGCCGTGGATTCAACCGCCGCCGAATGAATTGATGCCCGCGTTTTTGCCCGACGGCAATTTCGAGTCCGTGCCGCAAACGTTTGAACCCGATTCCGGCGCCACGCTGGAACAGTTGTTGTCGGTTCTGGGTTTGGGAAATTTAACCGCTTCCGTGAACGCTCAAAGCAAGTAATGGGCGCTGAGGACTGGGATCGAGCGCCGCATATTTTTTCCCAGTTCTCAGCCCTCGTTACCCAGTCCTAGCTGTGTCTGCTCTAACGTCCGCTCAATTTGCCCGCCGTTCCTACGTGTTGTTTGCGATCATGCTCGCCGCCGCGTTGGTGATTGTCGTGCGGCTCGGTTATTGGCAGGTGGCGCGGCATGACGATTTAGCCAAGTTGGCGGCGGTTTTGCGCGAACGCACCATGACCGAATACGCCACGCGCGGCGACATTATCACGAGCGACGGCGTATTGTTGGCGACGGATATTTATTATTACGAAGTCGCGGCGCATCCGAACTTGATTCAAAATCCCAAAGAGCAAGCGCAAATTCTCGCGCCGATTTTGAACCTGTCGGAGGCGGAACTCGTCCAAAAGTTGTCGGACGCGAGTCAAAAGACGGTGATGTTGACTCTGAGCGCGCCGGTCTCGGCTGGCAAAGAGCTGACCGCGCTGCGCAACGCGGGGAAAATCGGCGCGATTGAATTTGTGGCAAAACCGCAGCGGCGTTATCCGGGCGGTTCATTGGCGGCGCACATTGTCGGTTTTACGAACGCGGGGCGCGCGGGCGCGTACGGCATCGAACAGTATTTTGACGAATTGCTGCGCGGCCGCGATGGACAGATTCGCGCCGCCGCCGACGCGTTGGGCGACGAAGCGCTGCCGTTCGATTTGCCGCAGGGTTCGCCCGCGCAGAATGGCGCGACGGTGGTCTTGACCGTCAACAGCGCGATTCAAAGCATCGTGGAACGCGAATTGGCGCGCGGCATCCAAGAATTTGGCGCCAAGAGCGGCCAGATTATTGTTATCGAGCCGCAGACCGGAAAAATTTTGGCGTTGGCGAGTTTTCCCGCGCCGGATTTGAATGCGTATGCGACGACGAAAATGGACGCCTACGCCGACCCCGCCGTGAGTCTGCCGTACGAACCGGGTTCGGTATTCAAAGCGTTCACGCTCGCGGCGGGCCTCGATTCGGGCAAAATTTCGCGCGGCATTGTGTTGAACGACCCCGGCGCGGTGGTGATTGGCGGACGCACGATTTACAATTCCGACCGCAAAGGGTACGGCAACGTTGATTTGGTGACGGCGATGGCGAAATCGCTGAACGTGATTGCGTCGAAAATCGCTTTGGCGACGGGCCCCAAAACGTTTTACCAATATCTGCACGATTTCGGTTTTGGCGCCTTGAGCAATGTGGACCTCGCGGGCGAAATTCCCGGCACGGTAAAAAATCCGGGCGACGGCATTTGGTACGAATCGGATTTGGGCACCAATTCGTTCGGGCAGGGCATTGCGACGACGCCGCTGCAAATGGCGAACGCGATGGCGGCGCTTGCCAACGGCGGCAAATTGATGCGGCCCTACATTGTGGATCGCATCATTCACGCCGACGGCTCGGTCGAGACGCGTTCGCCGTACATGATTCGGCGCGTGCTCAAAGCGGAAACGGCGGCGCAGGTCACGGATATTTTGTCGCAATCCATTTTGACCGAATCCACGAACAAGGCGCGTTTGCCCGGTTACGCCATCGCGGGCAAAACCGGCACGGCGCAAATTCCGACGCCCGGCGGCTATGACCCGAAATGGACGATTGCGTCGTTCGGCGGCTATTTTCCCGCCGATAATCCACAGTACGTGATTTTGGTAAAAATTGACCGTCCGCAAAAATCGCCGTGGGGCTCCCAAGTGGCGTCGCCGATTTTCGCGGCAGTGGCGCAGCAAATCGTACAATTGACCGGTTTGCCGCCGGACGATGTGCGTCAGGCAATGACAAAATAAGCGCGCGATTTTTTTCGGAGCAAAATATATGGCAATCGCCAAACGTAACGTCAGTGTATCACGCGGTTATAAACCCAAACACGCGCGCGCCCCGCGCAGCCCGCACGTCTGGCGGCGCGCCGCGCACGCGCTTGGACAAAACGCGCGCGCGGCGCTGGATTTTGCGTGCGATGAAATCGCGTACGCGACGGCGGACACGCAGCAGCTGTTGGACTATATGCGCTATGCGCTGCGGCGCGAAACGCAAACGCGCTTGGCGCCGGCGCGGCGCGAATTGGAAACGTTCGCGCACGAACACGAAACGCTGTACGAAGCCGGCGCGTTTGCCGCCGAGACGGCGAACGCGCTGCGCGTTGGCGTATCGCCGCAATAGCACGTCGTTATGTTGACGCTCGGCGATTTGTATGCGGCTTTGACGGAAACGAAACCATCGGGCAGCGAGTTGGTTGCGGCGCTCTGGCAAGAGCGCATCCTGCGAGTGGCGATTGATTCGCGGCAAGTGATACCGGGTGCGGTGTTTTTTGCGCTAAAGGGTGAAGCGCTCGATGGACATCAATTCATTGGCGAAGCGTTGGCGCGCGGCGCAATCGCCATCGTTGGAAACGCGCGCGCGCGCGAATCGGGGTTCGGAGGCAATCTAACTTTAATAGATGTCGCCGGGTTACAACCGAACCCCGATTTGCCCGCCTCGACCGTTCCGTTTTTTGCGACCGCGAATAGTTTGGTCGCGCTGCAAAATTTTGCCGCGCATTGGCGGCGTCAATTTCCGGCGCTCCAAGTCGTCGGCGTAACCGGCAGCGTCGGTAAAACCTCGACCAAAGAATTGATTTGGGCGGTGTTGAAACAACGCTATCGCACCTTAAAAAGTCAAGGCAATCTGAACAGCGAAACGGGTTTGCCGTTGGCGTTGTTTGAATTGAACGAAACGTACGAGCGCGCCGTTTTGGAAATGGGCATGTACGCGCCGAACGAGATTGCGACCTTGTGCCGCATCGCCGAGCCGCGGGTCGGCGTCGTCACGCTCGTCGCGCCGATTCATCTGGAACGACTCGGCGCCATCGAAAATATCGCGGCGGCAAAAGCGGAACTGGTCGAGGCGCTGCCGGAAAACGGGTGGGCGATTCTCAACGGCGACGATGCGCGCGTGCGCGCCATGCGCGCCAAAACGCGCGCGCAGGTCATGACGTTTGGTTTGGATGCGGCGAACGACCTTTGGGCGGACCAAATCGAGAGTCAGGGCTTGGAAGGGATGGCGTTCGCGCTGCATCATCGCGAAACGATTTTGCATGTGCGCGTGCCGCTCTTGGGGCAGCACAGCGTGCATACCGCGCTCGCGGCGGCGGCGGTCGGTCTGGCGCAAGGATTGTCGTGGGAAGAAATTCTCAACGGTTTGCAAGACGTTTCCGCGCAGCTGCGTTTGATTGCGGTTCCGGGCGAAAACGGCGTCACGCTTTTGGACGACACGTATAACGCGAGTCCGCCTTCGACGTTATCGGCGTTGAATCTGTTGGCGGAATTGAACGGGCGCAAAATCGCGGTGTTGGGCGACATGCGCGAGTTGGGCGCATACGAACAAGAGGGTCATTCGCTGGTCGGAATCCGCGCGAGCGAGGTGGCGGACGTAATTGTGGCGGTGGGCTCACTGGGCAAATTGATTGGCGACGCGGCGCGCGAACAAAGCCACGCGCGCGTGTATTACGCGGCGGATAACGCGGCGGCGCTTGCGCGGCTGCGCGAATTGACGCAGCCGGGCGACATGGTTCTCATCAAAGGTTCGCGCGGCGCGCAGATGGAAGAGCTGGTGCAGGCGTTGGCGTTGGATACCGAGGCGCATGGAGGCGGCGCGCGATAGCGCGCGCGGACATGCCGAACGCCGCGCGCAATCTCCAAACCGGATTCCGCGCGCTGTTCGAAATGACCAAAAAACAGTATGGCGATTCCGTTGACGTTAGGCACGCTCTCGTTTTTGCTCGCGGTGATTTGGGGTTCGCCCTTGATTCGGTGGCTCAAAGCCAATCGCATCGGCAAGCAAATTCGCATCGAAGAGCCCGAATCGAATCAGGTGAAAATGGGCACGCCTACGATGGGCGGCATCATGATTATTGTGCCGGTCGTGGTGATTACCGTCGTCCTGAACGTCTACAATTTGTCGAGCGGCAGCGTCGTCGGCGGTTCGATTCTGGCGCCGCTGTTGACCATGCTTTCGTACGGCGCGTTGGGCGCGTACGACGATTGGATGGGACTGCGCGGCGCGCGCGGCGCGGTCGGTTTGTTGGGCCGCTATAAAATTATTATTCAGACGATTTTCGCCGCCGTCATTGCGTTGATTTTGTATTTTCCGTTGGACATTCACAGCATCGCGATTCCGACGATTCCGCAAAAAATTGATTTGGGCTGGGTCTATATTCCGATTGCGGTCTTTATCATTGTCGGCACGGCGAACGCGGTCAATTTTACGGACGGGCTGGATTCGTTGGCGGGCTGGGTGACGGCGTTTGGTTTTGCCGCGTACGGCGTGATTGCGTATTTGCAGCAGCAAATTTATTTGGTGACGTTTTGCTTTATCGTGGTCGGCGCGCTGCTCGCGTTTCTCTGGTACAACGCGCATCCGGCGGAATTGTTCATGGGCGACGTCGGTTCGCTCGCGCTGGGTTCGACGCTGGCGGTGGTCGCGCTAATGACCGGGCAGTGGCTCTTGCTGCCGTTGGTGGGAATCATTTTTGTCGCCGAAGCCGTCTCGGTCATTTTGCAAGTGGGCTATTTCAAATTGACCAAAGGCAAACGCATTTTCAAAAAAACGCCCATCCATTACCATTTTTTACTTTTGGGCTGGAGCGAAATGCAAGTGGTGCAGCGCTTTTGGCTGATTGGGCTTTTGGCGGCGATGTTGGGCGTGGCGCTGGCGCTCTTGTGATGGAATCAGAAATTCCCGAAATGGAGAAATAAAGCGAAACCAACGCTTGAGATGGAATGAAATCAATCTGAGGGATTTGAAGCGAAACCAAAAAGCGAGCGGGCGATAAAGACCTGAATGATTTGGAAAATTTGTGAAAATGGATTTGCGAAACAAGCGCGTCCTCGTCATGGGTTTGGGTTTGCACGGCGGCGGCTTGGGCGTGACGCGCTGGCTGCTGAAACAGGGCGCGCGCGTCACCGTGACGGACCTTAAAACGGCGAATGATTTGCAGCCGACGCTCGAACAATTGCGCGGGGCAGAGGTTGAATTTGTTTTGGGCGAACATCGCGCGCGCGATTTTGAAAACGCGGATTTGGTCATTCGTAATCCGGGCGCGCCGCGCGAATCGCCTTTTTTGCAAATCGCGCGCGCCAACAAAATTCCGGTGCGGATGGAGTTGGGCTTGTTCACAGAATTACTGCCGCGCGGCATGGCGCAAGTCATCGGCATTACCGGCACAAAGGGCAAGACGACGACGACGCTGATGACCGGCGCGATTTTGCAGCGCGCGAATCCGAAAACGGTTATTGCGGGCAATCTGCGCGTTTCGGCGCTCGAACTGCTCGACCGGATTGACGCGGATACGCCGGTACTTTTGGAAATGTCGTCGTTTCAACTCGAAGAATTTGCAGAGTTGAAAACCAGTCCGCATCTTGCGGCGCTCACGAACGTTTATCCCGACCACCTGAATCGCTATCGTGACTTGGACGAATACGCGTGGACCAAAGCGCAAATTTTTTTGCATCAACAGCCGCGCGATATGGTAGTTTTGAACTTTGACAATCCGATCTGTACGCGGCTGCGCCCGAAAGCGCTGAGCCAAGTGATTTGGTTCAGCCGCACGCGTCCTCTCAAAGAGGGCGCGCGTCTGGAGCGCGATTGGTTGACGTGGAATCAAGCGGGCGCGTCGGAAAAAATTTTGCCCGTCGCGGAATTGACGGCGGGACAGCACAATATCGAGAACGCGTTGGCGGCGCTGGCGCTGGCGCGCGCGTGGGGCGCTGCGCCCGAAACGATTGCCGCCGCGCTGCGCGAATTTCGCGGCGCGCCGCATCGTTTGGAACCAGTGCGCGAGGCGAACGGCGTGCAATACATCAACGACACGACTGCCACGGCGCCGCACGCGACGCTGGCGGCGCTGCAAACGTTGGCGCCGCGCGGCGGGAAAATTTTTTTGCTGGCGGGCGGTTCCGACAAGGGTTTGCCGTACGACGACCTGGCGAAAAAAATTTTGGAAACGGGCGTCCAAGTGATTTTATTGGACGGCAGCGCGACGGAAAAAATTGAGCGAGCGTTGACCGCGCAGAACGCGCAGACGCAGATTGTGGGGCGCGCGGCGACGCTGGCGGACGCGCTGAACAAGGCGAACGCGCTGGCGCGGGCAGGGGACATTGTTTTACTTTCGCCGGGCGCGGCGAGTTTCGGTATGTTTGCGAATGAATTTGAACGCGGCGAACAATTTCGCGCTTTGGTCATGGCGTTATAGAAATTTTGATCTGGACAGGGGAGACAGATGGCGCTTCCGACGACAGCTCCAACTCTATGGTTTCAAAATATACGCGCGCATTTGTGGGCGCGCAATGTGCGTCCCGCCGATTATGTGCTGGCGACGATTGTGGGCGCGCTGCTGCTGATTGGCGTCATGATGATTTACAGCGTGTCGGTGGGGCCCAATTTGCAGACGGGCGACGCGGACCCGTTCAGTCTCGTCGAACGGCATTTGACCATGTTGGCGCTCGGCTTGTGCATGTTGCTCATTTGTTCCCGCTTGGAGTATCATTTTTGGCAGCGCGCGTCGGTATGGTTGATGCTTGGCACGCTCGCGCTTTTGGCGGCGCTGTTATTGTTTGGCGAAGGCGTACAGGGCGCGAAACGTTGGCTGCTGGGACCTTCGATTCAACCCGGCGAAATCGCCAAACTGGTGATGATTATTTATGTCGCCGCGTGGCTGGCTTCCAAAGGCAAAAAACTGCGCAACCCGATGTATGGCTTGATTCCGTTTTCCATTCTCGTCGGCATTGTCGCGGGGCTCATTATTTTGCAGCCCAATTACAGCACGGCGTTTTTGATTGCGGGCGTGGCGTTCACCATGTTTTTCGTCGCCGGAGCGGATTTGAAACAATTTGTCCTTTCGGCGGTTCTGGCGGTTACGGCGGCGGGTTTTGTCATTTCGCGTTCGGAACGCGCGATGGCGCGTCTCTGGTCGTTATTGACCGACCCCGCCAAAGAATTGAACGATGGCTCGTGGCAAATCGCCCAGACGCTGATCGCGCTTTCGTCGGGCGGAATTTTTGGCAAAGGTTTGGGCACGGGCGGCGGACAATACGGCTATGTGCCGCTCGCGCACTCGGACGGCATCTTTGCGATTTGGGGCGAAGAAACGGGCATGTTGGGCGCGGCGCTGTTGGTCGGCTTGTTTGTGGTCTTGGCGTATCGCGGTTTTCGCATCGCGCAAAAAGCGCCGGATGATTTCGGGCGCGTGCTGGCGGCGGGCATCACCTTTTGGCTGGTTCTGCAAGCGTTTGTCAATATCGGCGTCGTGACGCAATTGATTCCTTTTACCGGGCAGCCGCTGCCGTTTATTTCGTATGGCGGTTCGTCGTTGGTGATGAGCTTGATGAGCGTCGGCATCCTGTTGAGCATTTCGCGCGCCATGCCCAAACCGCCGGTGGTTAAAAGCGTTCCCGTCGTCGGCGCGACGGCGGCGGTCAAAGAAAATTTAGCGACGACTAGAAATAATGCGACTCGTTTTTACGGGGGGCGGAACCGGCGGACACGTGTATCCACTCGTCGCCGTGCTGCAAGAACTGACCGCGCCGCCGACTCGTCCGACGTCTGAATTTTTGTATCTCGGACGCGACGCAAGCGTCGAGCAGCGCATCGCGGCGAATTGCGGCGTGCCGTTTGTGGGAATGAGCGTCGGCGGCGTGCGCGGCAAAGCGCGGCGGACGCAGCTGCAAAACGTTTCGCAATGGGCGAGCGCCGCACGTCACGCGGCGGCGGCGCTGACGCGTTTCCAACCCGACGCGGTGTTGGCGACGGGCGGTTACGTGAGCGCGCCGGTGATTTGGGCGGCGTGGCGCAAAAAAATTCCGACGGTGATCGCTTTGCCGGATTTGGAACCGGGCTGGGCAATTCGGGCGACGTGGCGTTTTAGCCGACAGGTGACGGTTTCGTTTCAAGAGGTCTTGGCATTTTTTCCGCGCGGTCGCGCGACGGTCACCGGCTATCCGGTGCGGCGCGAATTTTTTCAAGCCGCGCGCGGCGCGGGACGCGCACATTTCCAACTCGATATGAATTTACCGACGGTTACGGTTTTTGGCGGCAGTCAAGGCGCGCACGCGTTGAATGAAAGCGTGCGCGTGCATTTGCGAGAGCTGCTCGCGGCGGCGCAAGTGATTCACCTGTGCGGCGCGCGCGACCAAGCCGCGTTGGACGCGGAACGCGCGTCGTTGGACCCGGCGCGCGCGGCGCGTTATCGGCTGTTTGAATATCTGGATGCGGACATGCCGCTCGCGCTCGCCGCCGCCGACCTTGTGGTCGCGCGCGCGGGCGCGGCGACGCTCGGCGAATTTCCGGCGGTGGGCGCGGCGAGTTTGTTGGTTCCCGGCTTGTTCGCGCAAGGGCATCAAGCCAAGAACGCGGCTTTTCTCGCGGCGCGCGGCGCGGCGGAAATTTTGGCGGAGGAAAAATTGGCGTCCGATTTTTTGCCGACGCTGTTGCAGCTCTTGCAAGACCGCGCGCGATTGGACGCGCGGCGGCGCGCGGCAAAAGCGTTGGCGCAGCCCGACGCGGCGCGGCGCGTCGTGAACGTGTTGCATGAGGTGGGCGCGTGACGCGGCACATTCATTTCGTCGGCATTGGCGGCGCGGGTTTGTCGGCGCTGGCGCGCGTAACGTTGGGCCGCGGCGATCGCGTCAGCGGTTCCGACGCGGCGGCGTCCGCGGCAACCGACGCGTTGGCGCAAGCGGGCGCGCAAATTTTCATCGGTCACGCGGCGGAAAATATCGCGGGCGCGGATATGTTGGTCGTCACGTCGGCGGCGGCGGCGGATAATCCCGAAATCGTCGCGGCGCAGGCGCAAAACGTTCCGCTTTTGAAACGACGCGAATTTTTGCGCGAGCTCACGGCGGGATATGATGTGATTGCCGTGGCGGGTTCGCACGGCAAGACGACGACGAGCGCGCTGATTGCGACCATATTGAGCGAGGCGGGTTTGGACCCGACCGCCGTTATCGGCGGGACAGTTCCGATATGGGGAACGAATGCGCGCGTCGGCGAGAGCAAATGGTTTGTCATTGAAGCCGACGAATACGATTACGCGTTTTGGGGTTTGACGCCGTATCTGGCGGTCGTGACGAATGTGGATTACGACCACCCCGATTTATTTCCGACGCGCGCGAGCTATCAAGCCGCGTTTGCGGCGTTCATGGCGCAGACGCGCGCGGAAGGCGCGGTGATTGTGTGCGGCGACGACGACGCGGCGCGCGCGTTGGCGGCGTCAAGCGGGCGGAAAGCGCTTGCGTATGGTTTGGGGGCGGGCAATGTGTGGCGCGCCGAAAAACTCGTCGCCAATGCGCGCGGCGGCGCCGATTTCGACGTATTTTGCGGCGACGCGGAGATAGGCGCGTTTTCGCTCCAAATTCCGGGCGCGCACAACGTTCTGAATGCGCTGGCGGCGCTCGTCGTAACGCGATGGTGTAACGTTTCGTATCAGGTATCGCGAGAATCGCTCGCAAAATTTAGCGGGGTCAGGCGGCGATTCCAGATTCACGGAACCTTTCACGGCGCGATGATTATTGACGATTACGCGCATCATCCGACCGAAATCCGGGCTACATTGAGCGCTGCGCGAATGAGGTTTCCCAAAGCGCGGATTTGGGCGTTGTTTCAACCGCACACGTATACGCGGACACGCGCGTTGTTGGCAGAATTTGCGGACGCGTTTCAAGACGCGGACCGGGTGCTGGTGACGGACATTTACGCGGCGCGCGAGCGCGATACGTTGGGCGTGAGCGGCGCGGCGTTGGCGGCGCAAATGGATGCGCGCAAAGCGCAGTACGTGCCAAGTTTGGCGCACGCGGCGGCGTTATTGCGCGCGGAATTGCAAGCGGGCGATGTGTTATTGGCGTTGGGCGCGGGAGACGTGAATCGGGTCGCGGCGGAGTTAGTGCAGGACAATTATGCGTGACGTATTTGGGCACAAAAATTGGATCTATTGGTGGGCGGCGTTGACGGCAATGATTTTTTTCCGAGAACAGTTGCCGACGATTGCCCAATTTTTCAAGGACAGCGGATTTTTTTCGCCGACCACATTTCCCTTTAGTTTGGTCAGCGGCTTGAATGCGTGGATTGACAGCGTAGCGCAAAGCATCGAGAACTCGATTCAATTCAACCCGAACGCGCCTTTGATTACGGCGCCGATTGTGATTCCGAGTTGGGTGTTGGCGGTCGTCGTCGGCTTGCTCGTGCTGGCTGGCGCGGTGGCTTTGTATACGCGCGCGCTCAAGAGCGCGTCTCTGGGCGACGACATTCTGGCGCTGTTGGCGCTGTATTTTGTCTTGCGCGTCGAGGCGCACATTATCGGTTTGACGAATGTGGGCCCCTTGGAGGGCGCGGGCAATTTTTTGATTGACAATCCGCTCATGAGTTTTTATATCATGATGTTTTTCTTGTTTGTGCTGGTCTTTATCGGCGGCGGCATGAACAGCCGACGCGCTTTTTGGCGCGGGTTGATGGAAGCGGTGTTGATTGCGCTCTTTGTGTTGCCCGCGCAGACCGCAAACTTGCTCGGCACAACCATCATGGGTTTGTACACTTTTACGAATCTGGTGACGACCAATTTGGTGATTGGCATTGTTTGGGGCGTCACCGGCGCAGTTCTGGCGATTACGCGTTTGACGAATCCGGCGGCGGCATAGGCGCGTATGGAGCTCGCAAACATTGCGCGCGCGCAAACGCTCGCGCGGCATACGACGTTTCGCATCGGCGGTCCGGCGGAATATTTTGTGCACGCGGATTCGCGCGCGGAATTGCTCCAAGCCGCGCAATGGGGCCGCGCGCAGGCGCTTGAAATTTTCGTACTCGGCAACGGGTCCAACGTTCTCGTGAGCGACGCGGGCGTGCGCGGGCTGGTGATTGACAATCACGCGGACGCGGTACAGACGACGCTCGGCGCGAGTCAAGAGCTTTTGCGCGTGACGGCGGACAGCGGCGCGGCGCTGCCGGGTTTGGCGAATCGTTTGGCGCGGCAAGGTTGGCGCGGGCTGGAATGGGCGATTGGGATTCCCGGAACCGTCGGCGCGGCGGTTGTGACCAATGCGGGCGCGCACGGCGGCGCCATCGGCGACCTTGTGACGCGCGCGGAAATTTTGGACGCGCAAAATGAAATTCGCTGGTGGCTGCGCGACGAATTGCAATACGAATATCGCGCGAGTTTTTTGAAACGGCAGCCGCGCCAATACATTGTCTTGCGCGCCGAATTGGAATTGCGGCGCGACGACGCGGCGCATTGCATTGCGCGCATGAATCAATACACCGAACATCGCCGCCGAACGCAGCCGACGGACGCGAGCGTGGGTTCGATGTTTAAAAATCCGCCGGGCGATTACGCGGGGCGGTTGATCGAGGCGGCGGGGTTGAAAGGCGCGCGCGTGGGTAACGTTCAGGTTTCGCCGATACACGCCAACTTTTTTGTAAATCTCGGCGGCGCGACGGCAAACGAGGTCATGCAGTTAATCGAATTGGTCAAGGGCGGCGTGCGCGAAAAATTTCAGGTCGAGTTGGAATTGGAAATCGAACTCGTCGGTTGGTAGCGCGCGAGAGAGAGAACGTTGGAGAGAGGATGCAATACGCGACTGGCGACACGCGAACGGCGATGAACGGCAAACTGCGAATCGGTCTGATTTTTGGCGGCAAGTCGGGCGAGCATGAGGTTTCGCTCGCGTCGGCGCAGGCGGCGCTGCGCGCGTTGGATGCGACCAAGTACAAAGTGGTTTTGATTGGCGTGAGCAAAGAGGGCAAATGGCTCACGGGCGGCAATCCGCTCCAACAGCTCATCAACGCCGCGCACTCGCCGCTATTGCAAGCCGCGCATGACGCGAGCGACGCGGGCGCGCCGAACGACGCGTTGGTTTCGCACAGCGCGGCGGAAATGAGCGTCGCCAATGCGTTGGACGTGGACGTGGCATTTCCGTTGATTCACGGTCCGAACGGCGAGGACGGCACGCTGCAGGGTTTGCTCGAACTCGCGGATGTGCCGTATGTGGGCGCGGGCGTGGCGGCGAGCGCGGTGGGCATGGACAAACAATTGATGAAGGCGTTGTTTCGCGGCGCCGGTCTGCCCGTCGTCGAATTTCTCGTCGTGACGCGCCGCCAATGGGAACGCGAGCCGGAGGAAACGATTCGCGAAATCGAAACGGCGCTTTCGTATCCCTGTTTTGTGAAACCCGCGAATTTGGGTTCGAGCGTCGGCGTGGCGCCGGCGCGCAATTGGGATGAATTGACGCAGGCGTTGTCGAACGCGGCGTTGTATGACCGCAAAATTTTGGTCGAGCGCGCGGTGGACGCGCGCGAAATCGAGTGCAGCGTGTTGGGCAACGACGCGCCCTTGGCGTCGCTGCCGGGCGAAGTGATTCCCGAACGCGAATTTTACGATTATGCCGCCAAGTACGCGGATGAACGGACGCGGCTGATTGTGCCAGCCGATTTGACGGGCGAGCAGACGCGGACGGTGCAAGAGCTCGCGGTGCGCGCGTTTCAGGCGCTGGATTGCTGCGGCATGGCGCGCGTGGATTTTTTTCTGGATAAACGCGACGGCAAAATTTTGGTCAATGAAATCAACACCATTCCCGGTTTCACCGCCGTTTCGATGTATCCGCGCATGTGGCAGGCGAGCGGCTTGAGTTATTCGCAGCTGCTTGACCGTTTGATTCAATTGGCGTTGGAACGCCATGCGGACAAAAAGCGCAACAAAGCGACGTATTAGCGCGCGGCAAGCTGTAGGGCGCAGGAGAATGTTATGAGCGTTCGCCGACAAAATCCAGGTTCCGAAGAAAAACCCGCCGCGCGGCGCACCCGGCGCAAGCAGGTTGTGGGCGCGGCGCCGCGCGTGCGCGTGGTGGCGCCGGAACCGCGCGAAAAAACGCCGCGTCCGCGCAAAACGCAAAAGCGCGCGACGTTTGATATTGCCGCGCCGCGCATCGAATTGAATCCGTGGCGCACGGCGCGCGATTGGCGCGCGAGTCGTCCGAAATTTTTCGCCGGTTTTATGCTGGTTGCCCTGAGCGCGCTGTTGTGGGCGTGTTTCAATCTGGACGCGTTCTTTGTGACGCAGCCGGCGGTGATTGGCGCCAAGATTGTGTCGCGCGATGAAATCGCCCAGGTGGCGGGCGTGAACGGCTGGAACGTTTTCTTTGTGGACCCGCGCCAAGTCGAAAATGCGGTGCGCGCCTTGCCCGAATTCAAGGACGTCCAAGTGTACGTCGCCTTGCCCAACACGGTCGAGATTTATACCGTCGAGCGCACGCCGCGTTTTGTATGGGAAGTCGCGGGCAAAAATTTTTGGGTGGACCAAGAGGGGATTGCGATGCGGCCGCGCGGCATGGTGCCGAACGGCTGGCACGTGCGCGATTCCGAAGGCAGCGCGGTGAAATATGGCCAACGCATCAATCCCGACGCGTTCAACGCCGCCGTCGCGCTCATCAATGCGTGGCAAGAGGCGCCCAGATATTTTGAATGGACCAAAGCGCACGGGCTTGCGTTGCGCGATGAACATGGCTGGCTAATTTATTTTGGCAGCGCGAATCAGATGCAGGACAAACTCACCGCGCTGCAAATTGTGACGACGCAAATCTTGCGCGATCAACGCGCCGTGACGTTTATTGATTTGGGCAGCGGCTTGCCGTATTACCAATAAGGCGCGGCGAGAACGAAATAACGATTTCCACTTGGAGGCACAATGAGCATTCCTGTTGCAGTCCTTGACATTGGCACGACCAAAACTGTTGCGCTCATCGCGGAACAGGCGTCGGACGGCGTACGCATTTTGGGCGTCGGCATGGCGCCGAGCGAAGGCATTCGCAAAGGCGTGGTGGTGGACGTGAAGCTTGCCGCGCAGTCCATCGCGCTGGCGGTGGAGCAAGCCGAACGCATGGCGAACATGTCCATCGAAGGCGCGTACGTCGGCATCGCGGGCGCGCACATTGCGTCCATCAATTCGCGCGGCGTCGCGCCGATTCCGCACGGGCGCGCGGTGACGCAAGATATTGTCCAGCGCGCGATGGACGCGGCGCAGGCGATTGCGGTGCCGGATAATCGCGAGGTCGTTCACGCGATTGCGCGCGGTTTTTCGCTCGACGGGCAGGACGGCGTGCGCGACCCGATTGGGATGATGGGCTATCGGCTCGAAGTGGAAGCGCACATTGTGACCGGCGCGGTGGCGTCCATTCAAAATTTGTACAAAGCGGTGGAAGCGGCAGGCGTGCGCGTTATTCAATTGGCGCTGGAACCGATTGCGTCGGGCGAAGCGGTGTTGACGAGCGCCGAGCGCGATTTGGGCGTGGCGTTGGTGGACATTGGCGGCGGCACGACCGACATTGCGATTTTCATCGAAGGCAGCGTGTGGCATACGGTGGTTCTGCCGATCGGCGGAATGCACTTGACGAATGATTTGGCGGTCGGTCTGCGCGCGCCCTTTGCGGCGGCGGAAGAAATCAAAATCAAATACGGCACGGTCTTGGCGGACGATGCGCGGCCCGAAGAAATTATCGAACTCGCCGCGTTCGGCGAAGAAGAGACGCGCGCCGTCTCGCGGCGCGAAGTGGCGGAAATTCTCCAAGCGCGCGCCGAAGAAATTTTTTCGCTGGTGTTGACCGAAATCAAGCGTTCGGGGTATGACGGTTTGCTGCCTGCCGGAATCGTGTTGACGGGCGGCACGGCGCAGCTCGCGGGCATCAAAGCGTTCGCGCGCGAAATTGTGGGTTTGCCGAGCCGCGTGGGTTCGCCGCAAAAAATGGAAGGGTTGATTGAACGCGTGAGCGCGCCCGCGTTTGCGACAAGCGTCGGTTTGGCGCAGTGGGGTTTGCACGAAGCCGACAGCCAGACGCTGGAGCTGACGAAAATGGAAGCGCGCGCGCGGCGCAAGAGTCGTGAAGGCGTGTTCGCGCCGTTGGTCAATGTGGGCGGTTGGCTGCGGAACGCGCTGCTGCCGGAAAGAGGTGAAGCGCAATGATGCGTATGAATAAACTAAAAGCGAGTCTTTTTGCGGCGGAATGGGACCGTCGCGCGCTGCTCATGCGTCTGTTGGCGACATTGGCGTTATTGGCGGCGGTTTTGAAAATTGGGTCTTGACATAGTCCTAGTTGGGGCTTATAATCTCCCTCATATCCTAAATCTAGTATGTTTTCAGTTTATTTATCACTAGATAGGGATGCGGCACGGTGATTGCAAGCGCCCGATTTTGCGCTAGTAGTAGCCATAATTTGCCACGCTCGTGTGGCGCGAACATTGTGAGGTAGAGCGATGGAGCGAAATTCCCTTACACCCCCTCGACCGCCGGTTCCACCAAAACGTACGGAACCCTTGTTTAACGGCGTCGAAAATTTTGCCGCAATCAAAGTTGTCGGCGTTGGCGGCGGCGGCACCAATGCCGTCAATCGCATGATTATTGAAGGATTGCGCGGCGTAGATTTTATTGCGGTCAATACGGACGCGCAAGCCCTCATCCATTCCCAAGCGCAAACTAAAATTCGCATCGGCGATAAATTGACGCGCGGTCTCGGCGCGGGCGGGGACCCCGAGCGCGGGATGAAGTCGGCGGAAGAAACGGCGGACGAAATTCGCGATTCCATCAAGGGCGCGGATATGGTCTTTGTGACGGCGGGCATGGGCGGCGGCACCGGTTCGGGCGCGGCGCCGGTCATTGCCAAAGTCGCGCGCGAGATGGGTTCGCTCACCATCGGCGTCGTGACCAAGCCGTTCATGTTCGAAGGCGCGAAACGCAAGCGCGTGGCGGATGAGGCGTTGAATCGCTTGAAAGACAGCGTGGACACGCTCATCATTATTCCGAACGACCGCTTGCTCGACATCGTGGATAAAAAAGCGTCGCTCCAATCCGCGTTCCGTCTCGCCGACGATGTGCTGCGGCAAGGTATTCAGGGCATCAGCGAATTGATCACGGTGCCCGGTTTGATTAATCTTGACTTTGCCGACGTGAAAACGATTATGGGCGAAGGCGGCGCGGCGTTGATGGCGGTGGGCCGCGGCAGCGGCGAAAATCGCGCGGTGGCGGCAGCCGAGATGGCAATCAAATCGCCGCTGCTCGACGTGAGCATTGACGGCGCGCGCGGCGTGCTTTTCAACGTGACCGGCGGCGAAGATTTGACGCTGCACGAAGTGTACGAAGCGGCGGAAATTGTGCGCCGCGTCGCGGACCCGGACGTCAATTTGATTTTCGGCGCGGTCATCAATTCCGAAATGAAAGATGAAGTGCGAATCACGGTCATTGCGACCGGTTTCCAAGCGCAAGCCAAACGCCAATCGGGCGCCGGCGTGGCGACGGGAAACGTGGTCGCCGCGCCGGGCAAGAAAACGATTGATTTCCCGGTGCGGCAATTTGACCGCGAAGATTTGGACATTCCCGCGTTTTTACGGAAACGCGGCTGACGATGAGTTTCGAACCGCTTACTCCACGCTTGCAAAATCACGACGGGCGTCTCTGTGATCAACAAGTAGTGTAGGGGCGGGAACCGGCGGAGAAGCGGGGTAGTGGGACCCCGCTTCTTTTTTTTACGCCCGCGCTGGATTTCCTTAAAATTTTGCATCAGGAAAAATCGGGGCGTCATTTTTTGATTTTTGGTGATATACTTGCAATGTCCTCAGCCGAACGATTGGGCTTGAGCGTCACAGCGTTTCCCAAGTTGTACGGTCATTGGTTCGACCCGCGCGAAAATGCCGGCGCGGCGCGTTCAAAACACTGTAAGCGAAGGGAGGTGGGCTTTTGGCGCGAGCTGGTTGCGTATTTGTTGCCCTCGGGCAATTTTGTTTTGCGCGCGCGGTTGGCGTGTAAAACAAATTCCGTTTTTCGCACGTTCGGGAATTCCGCGAGCGCGCTCTATTCTCATTATTCGGCGCGCATGGCGGTCCCGCCCAATTCTTTTTTTTCTTTTTTTTCGGAAAGGAGCACGCGCTGTATGAATCGTCTTGCGGGCATCTTGGCGCTTCGCGTCGCGACGTATCGCGAAATCGCCGATGACCCCAACGCCACGCGACCCGCGCTGTGGATTGTGGCGCTGGTTAGTTTGTTCGTCGGCGCGGTCTCTGGTTTGGTGCGTTTCGACCCGGACAATCCGCAGCGCCTCGCGGCGTTCAACGCGTTGAGCGTTCTGGAATACGCGCTCATCGGCTTGGCGTTTGGCTTGGCGGCATGGTTTGTCGGGGCGTGGGTGTTGGCGTTTGTCGCGCGCTGGTTCGGCGGCAAGACCAATACCAAAGAGATGCTGCGCGTCACGGGTTACGTCGAAATCTTTGCGCTGGTCAGCGTATTGTCGCTGGTCGCGCTGTGGTTCCCGGCGCTAACGTTTGTGACGACGGTTGTCTTGTTCGTTGTCAGTATTCTGCGGCTGCTCGGTTATATCGTCGGCATCCGCGAAGCCGCCGAGTTTTCCACCGGCAATGCCATCGTCACCGCCATCTTTGCGTTGCTTGCGGCATTTCTCATTCGCGGCGCCGCAGAATTGCTTGCCCGGTTCCTTGACGGAATCGTTTAGCGTCAACGGAACGTTGCAGTTACATTCACAATTCACAGTTTCAATCAAAGGAGAAATAAATCATGGACCGCATTATGGGCGTTATCACCCTCAAAGCCCCCGTTTATCGTCAAATCGCCGAAGACCCGGCCGCGACCAAGACCGCTGCCATCATCGTCGCGATTATCTCGATCATTCGCGGTTTTTCTGAAGGGTTAGTCAAACTGGACCCGAACACCGGTCTGTTCAGCACGGACTTTGTGCGCGGCGTTCTTGGCGCTGTCGTGGTTGGCGTACTCGGCATGGTCGCTTGGGCGGTGGGTTCGTGGATTTTGGCATTCGTTGCCAATGCGTTGGGCGGCAAGACGAATACGCAAGAAATGATGCGCGTAACCGGATACGTTGCCATTTTCGGTATCGTCAGCATCTTGGTGTTGCTCATTGTGTTGCTTCCGGTGTTGGGCTGCCTGGTCGGCATCATGAGCTTGATCGTGGCGATTCTGTCCATCATTGGCTATATCATCGGTGTCCGCGAAGCGGCAGAATTTTCCACCGGTAAAGCCATAGTTGCTGCGATTGTCGCCGGGATTGTGAACCTAATTATCGTCGGTATTTTTGGCGGCGCGTTACTCGCCATCTTTAACCCGATGCTCGGTCTCGCCGGCTAAGCCCACCGACTGTTTTGCGCAAGATTCGGACCGGAACCTTAATGGCTCCGGTCTTTTTTTTTCAAATCGTTTTCAGATTTTGCATTGTGCGATATTTTTAAGGTCAACCTCTTGAAATACTGTGCTGTTTGTGCTACACTCCATTTCACAAAACCACAACATCTCGTGGGTCATTAAAAATATACACAAGATTTAGTGCTATTTTTAGGGTTTGGGCAGAGTCGCTCACGCCCTATTTTTGACCCGCTGTTTGTCGGCGCCACGACGCCAATCACAGGGAGGTTGTTCATGTCAAACGAGCCCATGCCCGCTATCGAAAGTGGAACGCCGTCGCCAACTCCATCTGCCGAAGTGAACCAACTTGCCGCGCGCGTTGCGGCGCTGGAAACGCGCTTTCCGCCGACTTCATGGATTTACGGCAATAATTTTTTCAAGCGCGCGCTCGCATTGTGGGGCCACATCATTGTCATCCAGTTGATTATTAGCGTCATTATTTGGGCAGTGGTCTTTGGCTGCATGTTGTTGTTTGGCGGCCTCGCCGCCACGCTGGGCGGTCGTTGATTCATTAGCGGTACATTTTGTAAAGATATGCGTTGCCCTTATTGTTCCAAAGAAGAAAGCAAAGTCATTGACACGCGCGAATCCGAAGACGCGATTCGCCGCCGCCGCGAATGTCTCAAGTGTGGACACCGCTATACGACGTACGAACGCGTCGCGCAAACGTCGCTCATGGTCATCAAACAGGACGGACGGCGCGAAGCGTTTGACCGCCAAAAATTATTGAGCGGCATTACGCGCGCGTGCGCGAAACGACCCGTGCCGATGCAAGCTATCGAAGCGATTGTGGACGACATCGAAGCGCAATTGCACACGCTCGGACGTTCGGAAGTGGATTCGCAAAAAATCGGGCAGATGGTGATGGAGCGTTTGCGGACGCTGGACGATGTGGCGTATGTGCGTTTCGCCTCCGTCTATCGCCGCTTTGCCGACCTCGAAAGTTTGCAAGCTGAAATTCAGCGCCTGCGCGACCGCAAAGAACGCGAGTTGGAACAAAAGGCGCAGATGAAACTGATCTAAGCCGTGCGAAATTTATTTGCTGTCATGTCTGAACCGCGCATTTTTCCGCCGCACATCAAAAGCGGCTTTCGACTCGCCGGATGCAATGGGGGGCGCGCCCGGTGGGTCAAGCCGCAGTTCTCCCCGCGCGCCTGCCAAATTAGCGGCGCGCGCCAAGCTCCCCCTTGAATTTCGCGCACATTCTCCTGAGGACGGGCGAACTGTGAGCGCGGTTCGCCCGTTTTTTTTCTGTCAGTACGGTACGCTTTCGTTTTGCGCTCGAACAAAAAAATCTTTTTGGAGGCGCTGCAATGAGTAACGCGCAAATACGCGTGGACAATCGTTTTACGTCGCGAACGAACGGCAATGGCAATCGAAATGGCAATGGGCATAAAAATGGCGACGGTCAAAAAGCCAACGCTTTGGATTTGAACGCGCCGATTACGATGCCGACGACGATTGTCAAACGCGATGGGCGGGTGATGCCGTTTGAAATCGAACGCATCGAAAATGCGTTGACGCGTTGTTTTGCAAGTTTTGGGCGCACGCCGACGATTCCGATTGCGGATTTGGCGAAACAGGTCGGCAATATCGTCGCCGCGAAATACGACCAGCCGACCGTCGAAAACGTCCAAGATATCGTCGAAATGGTTTTGCAAGCCGCGGGCGAATTTGAAGCGGCAAAGCGTTACATTCTCTATCGCGCGGAACACGCCAAACTGCGCGCCGAGCGCCCGATTCCCGAAGAGGTGCGCGCGGCGTTCGCGGATTCGGACCGGTACTTTCCGACCGACCTCCAAAAATTCCAATTCTATGACAAGTATTCGCGTTTCAATTACGAACTGGGCCGCCGCGAAACGTGGATTGAAACCGTAGATCGTTCGGTGGATTTCTTGCACGAGCTCGCGGGCGACCGTTTGCCGCGCGAAACGTACGAGCGGCTCCGCCGCGGCATCCTCGAAATGCGCGCCATGCCTTCGATGCGTTTGTTGGCGATGGCGGGCGCGGCGGCGCGACGCAACAATATCGCGATTTACAATTGTTCGTACATGCCCGTTGACAGCGTTGATTCGTTCGTCGAAGCGCTGATTATTTCCATGAGCGGCTGCGGCGTCGGTTTTTCGGTCGAACGCAAATACGTCGAAAATTTTCCGCGCGTGAAACGGCAAACGGGCGGCGCGCCGACGCATTACATTGTCCAAGATTCCGCCGAGGGCTGGGCGGACGCGCTGCGCTTTGGGCTCGAAACGTGGTTCGAGGGCGGCGACGTAAAATTTGAATTGGGCTTGCTGCGTCCGGCGGGTTCGCCGCTTCGCACCAAAGGCGGACGCGCGTCGGGTCCGGAACCGCTGCGTAAAATGTTCGAATTTATACGCGCGCGCATCCTCGCGCGGCAGGGTAGTTTCTTGCGTCCGCTCGACGCGCACGATTTAATGTGCGCGGTCGGCAATGCGGCGGTCAGCGGCGGCGTGCGGCGTACGGCGATGATTTCGCTTTTTGATTACGACGATAACGAAATGCGGCACGCCAAAGACGGCGATTTTGACCGCGAGAACAGTCAGCGTTGGAACGCCAACAATTCGGCGACGCTGCCGCGCGGCGGTTTGACGCAATTAGAGTTCGCGCAATTTTTCCTTGACATGGTGAGAGGCGGACGCGGCGAGCCGGGCATTTTTAATCGCGAATCCGCGCTGCTGCTCAAACCCGAACGGCGCCAAGCGGCGGAATTTGGCACGAACCCGTGCGGCGAAATTATTTTGCGCCCGATGCAATTTTGCAATTTATCCGTCGCCGTCGCGCGCCAAGACGATACGTTTGAATCTTTGCGCGACAAGGTGGAACTCGCCGCCATCATCGGCACGATTCAAGCGCTCGCCACGCATTTTCCCGGTTTGCGCGCGCAGTGGAAACACAATTGCGAAGAGGAGCGTTTGCTCGGCGTGGACATTAACGGGCAGCTCGATAGCCCCGCCGCGCAAGACGCCGACGTGCAGCGCCGGCTGCGCGCCGTCGCGATTGACAAGAATCGCGAGTTGGCGGCGCAATTGCAAATCAATCAATCCGCCGCCGTGACGTGCGTGAAACCGTCCGGCAACTCGTCGCAGCTCTTGAACTGTTCGTCGGGGATTCACGCGCGTTGGGCGCCGTATTATGTGCGGAATGTGCGCGTGGCGACTCATTCGCCGATTTATAAAGTTATGCGCGACGCGGGCGCGCCGCTCGACCCGGAAAACGGTCAAACGCCCGAAGACGCCAATACGTGGGTTATTCATTTTCCCGTCAAAGCGCCGGACGGCGCGATGACGCGCCAGGACCGCACCGCGCTGCAGCAGTGCGAATACTGGCTTCAAAACAAATTGCATTGGACGGAACACAATCCGAGCGTGACCATCACGTATCAACCGCACGAGGTGCTCGACCTGCTCAAGTGGGTGTGGGAACACATTGATTATCTCGGCGGCATCACGTTCCTCCCCGCGTTCGACGCCATGTACGACCAAATGCCATACATGGAAATTGACAAGGCGGAATATGAAAAACTCGCGGCGCATTTTCCCGCGATAGATTTCAGCAAATTGTATCGGTACGAAGAAGAGGATTTAACGACGGCGGCGCAAGAGTTGGCGTGCCTGGCGGGCGTGTGTGATGTGGATTTTGCGGGCAAGCCGCAAGCTCAAGCTTGAACGACTATATTCTTGCTCTACCGCGCTCTGTTCACCGAGCGCGGTTTTTTTTGTGCGCCGAGATTTGGTAAAATCCGCCAAAACAGCTATAATCATTTTTGCGGTTCCTTAACCCCGTCTCGTGAGGAATCGTTCCGTTGCGGGGCGTAGCGCAGACCGGTAGCGCACTTGTATGGGGTACAAGTGGTCGGAGGTTCAAATCCTCTCGCCCCGACCAAACCGAAAGGTCGAGAATCGTATCTCGACCTTTTTTTCTTGCGCGCGGATTTGTATGTCGGCGTGCGTATGGCGCTATACTTGGGGCGCGTAAAGCAATGGCGTAACGCGAATGATGCACTCGGGGTACACAGTCCAACGAAAAAATAGCGTGAAAGCGCATGACAAATTTCAAATTTGTCTTGGCATGGCGTAACGTGAATTCTTTAGATGGACGCAGATAATGTGACGACGCAGCCCGCGCTGGAGGCGGAAGAAGAAAAGCTGTTGGCGCAAGTGCGCGCTGCCGCGCCGCTTGTGGCGGATTTGGCGCGCGCCGATGTTTTGATTTGTCTGCGCGAAAACGGCGCGGCGCGCGTGTGCGCGCACGCGCGGCCCCATTCGATTGCGCCGGCGTACGCCCAGCTGCTCACCGGACAAACGCTGGCGCGCGACGCGCATCCGACGATTTACGAAAGTTTGGAACAAAAGCGCATGGCGCGCCAAATGCGCGAAGACCCCAAAGAGGGCGCGCCCGTTCAGCGCGAAGTTTTTCCCCTGCATTGCCATGACCGTCCCGCGTTCGGCGTCTTGGCGATTGACACCAATCTGCTCGAAGTCGAACGGATGAAGCGGCGGCATCGCGTCTTTCAACAAGTGGTGCGCGCGTTAAAGGAAATGGCGGCGCGCGGCGAACCGCGCCACGCCAATCAGGTTTCGCCCTTTACTGAATTTGACGGGTTGTTGTACGCCGACGAAACCGGCGTGATTCGCTACATGAGCGGCGTGGCGACGAACCTGTATCGCAATATCGGCTATAACGAAAATTTGACGGCGCGCCCATTGACTTATGTGGAAACGATTGACGCGGAAATGTTTGCGACGGCGACGACGGAAAAGCGCTGCGTCGAGCGCACGGTCCAAGAGCGCGGGCGCGAATGGGTGAAAAAAGCGATTCCGATTTTTGAAACGGACACCTTGTTGTGGCTGCATCGCGGCACGCGGCTCGCGGGCGTCTTGATTGCGATTCACGACGACACCGAAGCGCGCGAACGCGAGCGCCAACTCGTCATCAAGACGACGATGATCAAAGAGGTGCATCATCGCGTCAAGAACGATTTGCAAACCGTCGCCGCGTTATTGCGGATGCAGGCGCGGCGGATGCAAACCGATGAAGCGCGCACGGCGTTGGGCGAAGCGGTGAATCGCATCTTGAGCATCGCGGTCATTCACGAATTTTTGTCGGCGCAAGATTCGCGTATAATCAATGTTCGTGACATTGCGGGGCGCATTTTGCATCAAATGCAGAGCGGCGTCCTCGACCCGCAGCGCGAAATCAAATTGCGTTTGACGGGCCCCAATATCTATCTCACGGCGCGGCAGGCGACTTCGTGCGCGTTGGTGATTAACGAGCTGCTGCAGAACGCGCTCGAACACGGGTACGATTTGCGCGCGCAGGGCGGCACGATTGCGCTGTCGTTTCAGGATTTGGGCGACCGCGTGGAATTGCGCGTGCATGACGACGGGCGCGGCTTGCCCGATAATTTTGATTTGAATACGGTGGACAGTCTCGGTTTGCGGATCGTGCGAATGTTGGTCACGGACGACTTGAAAGGCACGATTGAGTTGGTGAGCGATAACGGCGTGTCCGCCATTGTGAATTTTCCAAAGATACCGCTGGGAGGCGACGAAGCATGGAGCGAACAAGAGTAATTATTGCGGACGACGAATCGGTGATACGAATGGACTTGCGCGAAATGCTGACGCATCTGAATTATCTGGTGGTCGGCGACGCGGGCGACGGTTTGAGCGCGGTCAATATGGCGCGGCAGCTCAAGCCGGATGTCGTCATCATGGATATCAAGATGCCGGATATGGACGGCATCGAGGCGGCGACGATCTTGACGCAAGAAAAAATCGCGCCGGTGCTTTTGCTCACCGCGTACGCGCAGCGCGATTTGGTGGACCGCGCCAAAGAAGCGGGCGTGGTCGGCTATCTGGTCAAACCGTTCCGCGAACAAGAAATCGTGCCTGCCATCGAAATCGCGCTCGCGCGCTTTAATGAATTCCGCGAATTGGAAAAAGAGGTGGGCGACCTCAACGAAACGCTCGAAACGCGCAAAGTCGTTGACCGCGCCAAAGGGATTTTGATGGACACGCAGGGTTTGACCGAACAGGAAGCGTTCCGCAAAATTCAAAAAATGAGCATGAATTCGCGCAAACCGATGAAAGAAATCGCGCAGGCGATTGTGCTGGCGCAAGACGCGAAATCACAATAGTGTCAATATGTGAAACAGGTAAGAAAAAAAATAGGCGACAGTGCGCACTGTCGCCTATTTTTGAATACGCGAATGTGAGGGTTCTAATGGAAATGCAAGATAGTCCTCTACCAAAGAATCAGAAGCTCGTCATAGATTTGAGTGCGAGGCGAGTCTGGCAGGGGAAGCGGGAACTTGGACTGACACCACTTGAATACAGAGTCTTGGCGTATCTAGCGCAGCGTGTTGGAGAGGTAGTTACGTACGCCGAAATCTGGCAACATGTTTGGGCTGACTCAAGTTCATTTGGAATCGCCGAACGCGAGGTTGTACGAACGGCACTCAAGAGACTTCGGCGCAAATTGGAGAAGGATCCCAAATCTCCTGCTTATCTGGTGAGGCAGCGTGGTGTGGGAGTGCGACTGCGATCAGAGCTGATTAGTTTAAAAATGGAATCGGATGGCAGTCGCATTGTTGTCCCAAAATTGTCCCAATCGGATTTCGAGTTGTCCCAAAGCTGTCCCGAAATTTTAATGCAAACTCCGAGCATAAGCGCTATAAATTTGTTGAATCAAGTGAAAGTGGAGGTGTGGCAAATGAAGAAGCAGCTTCTTATAGCAATTGCGGGATTAATAGCAGCATTAAGTGTTTTGGTTGCCATCACAGCATTCTTACCTCCTGATTCCTGGCAAGTGACCTTGCGCGTTCGGGACACGGTACCCCCCGCCGTGCGTGATATTCCACAAGGTGGACCTATGTTGGGAGCCGTAGCCAATGAAGAGTATCTCGGGCAAGTAATTGTGGAGGTTTGGGATAAAGATGCTTTCGTTTCAAATACAATCTATCCTGACAATCCGCAAAAGACCATTGAACTATTGTCACGAGCCACAACGACCCTTCGGCACCCAACCTTACATTTCTCAACTGCGATACCATTGCCGAATCAAGCGAACGGTGAGATTCCGCGCGGAAACTTTTTGGGACAGGTGGTTGTTGAAGTTTGGAGTAATCAAGTCCAAGTTGCCATTCGGGGCGCGGGTCAAGAGCCCTACCTAGCCAAGCGTGCTGCGGAGAGACTTGAACAAGTCATCAAAAATTATTGAGTGCATTCCAAATAGGGAAATGATTATGCAATTGGAGTTCCTTGATTTAGTCTTTACGGTCCGCGTTTTTCTGGGATTGATTTTCATAACGTCGGGCGGGGGAAAACTGCTCAATCGAAAAAAATTTACTCAAGCGGTCCAACGCTTTGACATACTTTCTCCTTTTCTGTCTCGTGTTTATGCAGTTCTATTGCCATGGGCTGAAACAATTGTTGGCATTGGGCTTCTACTTGGGATTGCTCCAATTCTTGCAGCAGTACTGGGAGCTGTCCTGCTTATTAGTTTTGTCATAGCCATTGTGGTAAATCTGAGAAGAGGACGTACGCTTGAATGTCATTGTTACGGAATTCTCAGCACAAACGCAATTGGCTGGGGTACCGTAGCGCGTAATCTTTTGTTGCTTACGACGACTTTGAGCTTGGCTGTTGGTTTATTGAGTCATGGGGTTTTTGTGAGCTGGATTGATTTTTTGGGTCGTGATTTTTTGTTTCTTACCGCTGCCAACAATTGGATACCGGTTGTATTGCTCGTTTGCTTTGGACTTGGGGTATTGCAATTGCTTGACCAAGACATTGATTTCCATGTTCGACTCTATCAACTTCGGCTGAACCGCCACTCATATGTGGAGTTAGCAAAGGACTAAACTATGACAGGGTTATGGATGCTATCTTACGTGGCATTGTGGATTCTTTTTCTCATCGTTGCAGCTCTTCTTGTAAGCGTTCTCTACCACTTGGGAAATATTTACAACAAGATTGAGCAAAAACTTCCTGCGCCTACAAAACTCACCGTTGGCGAAAACTTGCCGCAAGTGGATGTACAGACAATGGACGGGCGGCTCATGTCACTATCCCAATTTCAAGGCGCTAAAACGGCTTTTGCAATTATTAGCCCCGGTTGCTATACGTGTTTCAATATGCTCAAGCGAATGGCAAATGGAGATGATTCGTTGAAATTCCCCGTTGACCAAACAGTCATAATCAGCTTGGCGGATCGTTCTGCGACCGAGGAAATGACGCGCTTGGCTCACCTACCTGAGACCTATAGCGTCTTTCTGGATACAAGCAAGAAATTGAAAGATGCTTGGGGTATCAATACAACTCCCGTTATTGTGGAAGCAGATGAGAAGCTGCAATTTTTGAATCAACGCGCCATTATAAGCTATTGAAAGGAGTCCAGTTCAATGAATTCGTTTGATGTTTCTCTCCAAGAACCTAATTCTGAATCCGAAACTAAGCTCAATCAGTTCGCAAAAACTGCTGCCATTTCGCTAATTTCACGCCGCGGTTTCATAAAGACAGTATTAACGTCAATCGTCGCATTTGGCGGCTCTCTTGTGGGCTTGTCTCCTGCATTGGCAGGAACGCAATCTTGCGTTGATTGTTGGGGGGGATGCAATAATTGCCAATCATGTACATCATGGTGCCCGCCGTCCGGCTGTGGCACTCAATGGCAGGCGTGTTGCACATGCCTTCTCCCTGGGTGTACTTGCATAACTAGCAAGAGACCAAAAATTACAATTTGTGATTGTCAATATAGCGGGTATTCATGCGTGAACTGCTAGCGTGGCCACGTAACCTTAAAGTTCGAAGGAGGTAGGAATGCCTAACACAGATTTTGTAGGTCAAGTCAAAAGACGAAAGGCTCGCGATGCCGGAATTAACGAATCTTTTGATATGCCAACACTTGCCAAATTTCCCTCGCGAGCATTCTATGGGCGTGTCGTTATTGATATATGGAATCGTGAAGAGTTTGTTTCTCATACCTCCTATCCACACGAGCCGAAAAAAACGCTTCACTTGTTAGAGCAAGCTATTCTGGCGCTCCAAAGCCAAGATATACCTACAATAACTTCTCTTGACCAGCCGGGTATCTCAGAAGATGTATCCGGTCAACCGTTTCTCGGCACCATAGTTGTAGAAATTTGGGAAGGGAAAGGCTTGGTCGCGAAGAGGGGTTTGAGTTCGTCTAACGAAGCTATAGGGCGCTCAGTCGAAAGCCTGCTCAAGCTTCGTTCCCATGTTAGCGACGTAGCCAACTGAACGGAACATGAATCCGTTATTCGGCCTGATTTTATTGGCTGTAATGGTGGGGACAATTCTAATTTTGTACTCAGCAGTACAGCATGTTCATCTGCGGCGGGATCAAAGTCAGGAGCTATCTGAGTTGAATGCAGTTCTTCGAGAAATCAGACGGCTTATGGAAGATAATGTGGCATGGCAAACGGATTGTAAGCGGCTATTGGAAGAAATGAATTCTTTACAAAAGCAGACAAATGGATTGATTGAGCAGATTGTATTCTCAAACAAATCCACTAACGAAAAGTAAATTCACGATACAAAACGCAGCGAATCCAAGTCGCTGCGTTTATTTGTGCGCTCAGCATGTTCATTGACCAGAGAGTGAGAGTCTCTTACTGGGGTTGATGGCGCTAACTGTTAGCTTAACGCAAGGGCATTCCCGCGAGGGGAGGTCTGGAGGAAGCGAGCGGCAAAACTGCGGCTTGAGGAACACAAACCCGATATGAGGCGGTACGCTCGGACGAGTGGGCAAGATACCACAAAGTCCACGCCATCAAGGGGCAAAGCCGTAAATTGGGCAAGCGTGCAGTGCAAGTTGTCACAGCTCACCATAAAATGTACCAGGCCAGCTCGGCCAAACTACGCCACGCGCAGCTCGCCCAAAATGCACCAGGTCAGCTCGGCCAAAGTCCACCAGCGCAGCTCGCCTAAATTGCGCCAC
>WBZO01000497.1_pt1 | contig 82469 bp, 81 predicted proteins | sample 5204261 | NCBI WGS metagenome assembly WBZO01 (sample SAMN12412400, study PRJNA552823) | activated sludge metagenome | isolation source: activated sludge from anammox sidestream of wastewater treatment plant... | place: USA: North Carolina | collected 2017-09 | reverse complement strand
ATGCGCCAGCCGCTGTCGGTGACGCAGGCGCAGATCGATGTCTTCACCCACCTCTACCCGATGAACGCGCGCCCGCTGCAGTCGGCCGCGGGGCGGCTGATCAAGCAGTCGCGGTGAGGTGCGGCCAGTGCCGCCTCTAGCCGCGGCGCCGCGCCAGCAGCAGCGGCCACAGCCAGAGGCTGGCGAGCCAGCGCAGCACGCGCGCGGCGGAGAGCGGCCGCGTCTCGTGCTGGGCCACGCGCTTGAACAGCAGCACCGCGCCGACGACCACGTAGAGCAGCAACGCCAGATAGATCGCCAGACGCAGGCCGTAGCTGTCGCCGAAGAGATCGCCGAGCACGCGCCCCGCGAGCGCGGCCAGCAGCACCGAGGCCAGCAGCGCCAGCGCGACGCCGGCCAGCGCGTGCCGCAGTCGCCACAGTGGATCGTTCTCGCCGTCGCTCACCGGCGCATTGTCGCCGGCAGCTGCCGCGACCGCTTCGGCCGCGAGCGCGCCGGCACGGGTCCCTTTGGGCGGCGATCAGCCCAAGGGCGTGGCCGAACGCAGCGAGTCGCCGAGCAAGGCCAGGCGCTTGGCGTCTGCGCCGTCGAGCTCACCGGCGCGCAGCAGCGCCGCACGCTCGATCGCACGCAACCGGAACGACAGCTCGCGTTCGACGGCATCGAGCTCGGGAACATCCTGGCCCGCGATGCCCTCGGTGCACCACAGGCCGCTCGCGGTCCAGCCCGTGCGCAGCCGCGTCAGAAGGTGCGAGGCCAGCGCCAGCGCCGCCTTCAGGGTCGCGCTCTCGGCGCTGGCCGAAAGCGCGTCGGCGCAGGTCTGCGCGGCGAGCAGGCCCCCGTCCAGCCGCGCCAGGCGCAGCTTCAACGTCTCGGGCGCGTGGCCGTCGGGCAGCGGCGGCTCGTGGCGCGCGGCCTCGACCAGGCCGCCCACGAAGCGCAGGTCGAACTCGCCGGGCACGACACGCAGCGCGACGCTGGCGCGCGCCAGGCTCGGCTGCTCACCGCGCACGACGCCGAGCGTGGCCTCGACGACGGCGAGCATCCGGCCCAGCGGCGAAATCGCCTCCCGTGTCGCGGCCAGCGGGTAGCCCGAGCCGTCCAGGCGCTCGTGGTGCTCGCCGACGGCGCGCGCGAGCGTGGCGGGATAGTTGGTGAGCTGCGACAGCAGCAGCTTGCCGACGTGCGGATGCACGACCAGCTGCTGGTAGCTGACGAGGTCGAGCATGCGGTCGGCATCGGCCTCCCCGTAGCGCGGGTCGATGTAGATCTCACCCAGATCGTGCAGCAGCCCGCCGAGCATCGCCACGCGCACGTCGGCGGTGCCGCCGCCTTGCTCGATCATCAGTGCGCCGGCCAGTGCCATCGCCTGTACGGCGTGCTCGAACGAGGCCGGGCGCGAGGCCTGGCAGGCGGTCAGCAGCAGTTGCGCCACCGGGTGCAGCGGCAGCTGCGTGACCTCCTGCATCAACCGCGGCGCGCAAGGGCGCAGCAGCGGCGTCAGCGGCGAGCTCGAGCCCAGCAGCTGCCACATCGCGTTGGTCAGCGTCTGCACGGTGACGCCGTCCTCGGCCGTCAGGCAGGTCTCGAGCGGGTTGCGCAGCTTGCGGTCCATCAGCTTGCGCTGCAGCGCGGCTGACACCGGCTGATCGCGCGCCCACAGCTTGATGCCCTGCAGGTCGAAGATGTCGCGGCAGGCGATGATGCTCTTCGTCTGGCTGGCCTCGAGGATCGTGGCCAGCGCATGCGGGTTGGCGATGTCGAAGGCCGCAGTGTTCGGGGCGGCGCAGCTTGGGGGGTTCATGACCATCTCCTCGGCGGGGGCGCGATTCCTCATTGCATCGGCCAGTCGCCGCTGCGGGTGCAGCCCTGCTTGGTGAGCGAATGGGCGGATCTGCAACAGCCTGTGTCGGTGCCTTGCGCCGCCCGCGCCGAAACGCAAGAGGCCTCCCGAAGGAGGCCCCGCGACCGCGCCGGAGGGTGGCGCGTCGGATGCGCGCTCAGCGGCTGGCGGCGATCGCCTTCTCCGCGGCACTCACCAGGTCGGCGCCGATCTGCGCCTTCCACTTGTCGTAGACCGGACGCGTGGCCTTGACGAAGGCCTCGCGCTCGGCGGGGCTGAGCTCGGTGATGGTCACGCCGAGCGCGGCGATCTCCTTGAGCAGCGGTTTGTCGGCCTCGGCCAGGCCCTTGCGCGCGATCGCCACCTCCTCGCGGCCGGCGTCGATCGCCGCCTGGCGCACGATCTCCTGGTCCTGCGGCGTCCAGCTCGCCCACACCTCCTTGTTGACGACGAAGATCAGCGGGTCGGCGACGTAGCCCCACATCGTCACGTACTTCTGGCCCACGTTCTGCAGCTTGGCCGCGGTGAAGATCGACATCGGGTTCTCCTGCCCGTCGACGGCGCCGCTGGCGAAGGCCGGCTGCGCATCGGCCCAGCTCATCTGCGTCGGGTTGGCACCGAGCGCCGTGAAGGTGTCGATGAACAGCGGCGAGCCGACGATGCGGATCTTCAGTCCCTTGAGGTCGGCGGGCGACTTCACCGCGTGCTTGCTGTTGGTGAGCTCGCGGTAGCCGTTCTCGCCCCAGGCCAGGGGCAGCGCGCCGGCCTTGTCGACGGTGGCGAAGATGCGCTTGCCGACCTCGCCGTGCGTGAGCGCGTCGATCGCCTTGTAGTCGGGCATCAGGAAGGGCATCGAGAAGAGGTTGAGCTCCTTGATCTGCGGCGACCAGTTGATCGTCGAACCGATCGCCATGTCGATCACGCCCTGGCGGATCGCGGTGAACTCCCGCGTCTGGTCGCCCTGCACCAGCGCCACGCCCGGGTAGAGCTTGATGTTGATGCGTCCCTGGGTGCGCTCCTTCACCAGGTTGGCCCAGATCTCGCCCCCCTTGCCCCACGGGAAGGCGGTGCCCACGACGAGGCTCATCTTGTACTCGGCCTTGTAGTTGGGCGGCACCTGCGCCTGCACCGGCGCCAGGCCCGCGGCCACCAGCGCGAGCGTGCCCAGCGAGAGCTTCAGGAAGGATCGCAGCTTCATCGTCATCTCCTCGTCGTGTCGAAGGTCCATCTTCAGAATCCCAGCGCCCGCGGCAGCCACAGGGCCAGTTGCGGCCAGATGATCACCGCCAGCACCACCACGCCCATCGCCAGCACCAGCGGCAGCACCCAGCGCACCGTGTGCTCCATGCTCACGCCGGCGATGCGGCAGGAAACCATCAGGTTCACCGCCATCGGCGGCGTGAACTGGCCCATGGCCACCATCAGCGTGAGCAGCACGCCGAACCACACCGGGTCCCAATGGTAGTGCTGCATCAGCGGCCACAGCAGCGGCACGAAGATGAGGAAGATCGAGATGCCGTCGAGGAACATGCCCGCCACCACCAGCAGCAGCATGACCAGCGCCAGCACGCCCTGCTCGCCCAGGCCCGAGCCGACGATGCCCTGCGTGATCGGGTCGATGACGCCCAGCGTCGAGAGCGAGTAGGCGAAGATCCCGGCCAGCGCGACGACGACGAGGATCACCGCCGAGAGCTCGCCCGATTCGCGCAGCGCCTCGACCAGGTCGCGCCAGCCCATGGTGCGGTGGATCACCATGCCGACGAAGACGCCGTAGAACACCGCCACCACCGCGGCCTCGGTGGGCGTGAACCAGCCCATGCGCATGCCGCCGAGGATGAGCACCGGCGCCAGCAGGCCCCAGATCGATTCGACGAAGCTCTTCAGCAGCGGCGGCCTGGGCAGCGCGGCCTCGAGCTGGCCCATGCCGTGCCGGCGCGCCATCCACACCGAGGGCGCGATGAGCGCGATGCCGACCAGCACGCCCGGAACGAGCCCGGCTGCAAACAACGCTGGCACCGAGGCGCCCGGCACCAGCACCGAATAGACGATGAAGGCGATCGAGGGCGGGATGAGGATGTCGGTGGCGGCGGCCGCGCCGACCACGCTGGCCGAGTAGGCGCCGGGGTAGCCGGCGCGGTTCATCGCCGCGATCATGACGCCGCCCACGGCCGCCGCGGTGGCCGGCCCGGAGCCCGAGATGCCGCCCATGAACATGGCCACGGCGATGGCGATCAAGGGCAGCATGCCGGGCCCGCGTCCCACCAGCGCGGTGGCGAAGGCGACGAGCCGCGAGGCCACGCCCGAGCGATCGAAGATCGAGCCCACGAGCACGAACATCGGCACCGCCAGCAGCGGATACTTGCCAAGGCCGGCGTAGAAGTTCTGCGGCACCGCGAGCAGCCCGAACCACTGCGTCTGCGGGTTCGCCAGCCCGATCGCGGCCGCGCCCGCCAGCCCGAGCGCGACGCCGATGGGCACGCCCAGCAGCATGAGCACGATGAAGCTGGCGAAGAGCAGGGTGGCGATCATGGCGGGCAGGGCGCAGGCGGCGGATTCTAGGAGTCGGTCACGGGAGGCGGGGATGGGCGCTTGGAGCTGGATCGGGGCCGCGGTGCTTCTGCTGGCAGCGGCGGCACTCGCGCTGCAGGCCTGGGGGCAGCGGCGCTGGCAGCAGGCGTCGCTGGAACTGCGCTCGCAGCTCGACGCCAGCCGCCAGGCGCCGCTGCCGGCCGGGCTTCGAGCCGGCGAACTCGACGCGCTGGCGCCCGTCGTGCAGCGCTACCTGCGCGCTGCGCTGCCGCCCGAGGCGCCCGTGGTGGCGGCCGTCGACATGCGCCACGAGGGCCAGTTCGACATCCGCGAGCAGGGCCAGCGCTGGCTGCCGTTCAGCTCGCGCCAGCGCGTGCAGACGCGGCGCCCGGGCTTCGTCTGGGCTGCGCGCATGCCGCTGCTGCCGGGGCTGGCGGTGCACGTGCACGATGCCTACATCGCCGGCGAAGGCGTCCTGCATCCGTCGCTGGCCGGGCTGCTGTCGCTGGCCGAGCAGCGCTCGGCGGGCGACTTCGCCCGCGACGAGCTGATGCGCTTTCTCGCCGAGGCGCCCTGGTACCCGACGGCGCTGCTGCCCAGCCAGGGCGTGCGCTGGGAGGCCATCGACGCGCACTCGGCGCGCGCCACGCTGGTCGACGGGCCGCACACGGTCAGCCTCGTCTTCGTCTTCGGCGCCGACGGCATGGTCGAGGCCGTGCGCGCCCAGGCGCGTGGCCGCAGCCTGGGCGGGCGCCTCGTGCCCACGCCCTGGGAGGGACGCTGGAGCGACTATGAAACGCGCTGCGGCATGCGCGTGCCCACGCGCGGCGAAGTCGCCTGGCTGCTGCCCGAAGGCCGCAAGCCCTACTGGCGCGGGCGCCTGCTGGAGATGCGCTGCGAGTTTGCGCCATGAGCCGGCGCGGCCTCCCGCGCCTCGCGCGGTGGATGATCGCGGCCGCGGCGTTCGCCCTGCTCGTGGCCGCGCTGGCGCTGACGCTCGCCTTCCGGCGCGACATGGCGCGCGCCTATGCGCGCATCACGGTTGGAAGCGAGCTCGTCGCGACGCAGCTGGGCGACGTCGAATACGCGCTTGCCGGCCGCGGCACGCCGGTGCTCGTCGTCCATGGCAGCGGCGGCGGCTTCGATCAGGGCGACTTCCTGGGGCGCCTGGTGCTGGGCGACGAGGTGCGGCGCATCACGCCGTCGCGCTTCGGCTACCTGAGGTCGACGTATCGCGAGGGCGCCGGCTTCGAGGAGCAGGCACAGGCCTACGCAGCGCTGCTCGACCACCTGCGGGTGCCGCGCGTCGCCGTGCTCGCGTTCTCGCACGGCGGGCCGTCGGCGCTGCTGTTCGCGGCCAGGTATCCCGAGCGCGTGTCCTCGCTGACGCTGCTTTCGGCGGGCGTGTCCTCGTCCGACGACGCCGAGCAGCGAAGGGCCGACCTGCAAGGGGCGGCACTGATGTGGATCTACCGCGGCGATTTCCGCTATTGGGCGCTGACCCGTGGCCTGCGGTCCTGGTTCCTGGGGCTCATGGGCGCCGACGCGCGGGTCGTGGCGGCGCTCGACGCGGGGCAGCGAGAGGCCGTCGACGCACTCCTCGCGACGATGGAGCCGGTGCAGCCGCGCGCCCGCGGCGCCGCGTTCGATCATCGCGCGGCGATGCCCGACGAGCGCATCGCCGCGATCCGCGCGCCCACGCTCGTCGTTCATGCGCGCGACGACAGCCTGCAGCGCCATCGCAACGCGGAGTACGCGGCGCGCCTGATACCGGGGGCGCGGCTGGTGAGCTTCGAGCGCGGGGGGCACCTGCTGGCGGTGGTCGAGCAGGACGCCGTGCGCGCCCTCGTGATGCAACATCTTCGATCGAACGGGGCACGCTGAGGCGGCGTGGCGCGGCCGGGGCCAAGGCGGCTTTGCCCGACGCGAGCCGGCTCAGGGGCTTTCGTCGTCGTCCTGCCGCTGGCGCCCCTGGCGGATGAAGAGTCCGATCGCGCGGCCGGCGATGGCCAGCGAGATGAGCGGCAGCCACATCGAGTACCACCACTGCGGCACGCCGATGCCCGGGGAGGTCTCCTCCCAGCGGATGTGGTCCCAGACCATGCGCGCGCTGAGCACGGCCAGCAGCAGGAAGAGCAGCGCGACCATCGCCGAGGCCAGGCGCTGCAGGCGCCGGCGGCGCCGCGGCGGACCGCCGTCGGCGAAGAACTCGATGCGGATGTGGCGCTTGCGCGCGACCGCGGCCGAGCCCGCGATCAGCGCCAGCACGATCATGAGGAAGATCGAGACCTCCTCGGTCCAGGCGAAGGACTGGTTGCTGAAGTAGCGCACGAGCACGTTGGCGAAGGTGATGAGCGCCAGCAGGGCCATCACGATCACCGTCAGCCAGTCTTCGATGGCCAGCGGAACGCGCGGCCTGGCCTCGGCCGCCGCCGGGTCGGCAGGCGGCGTGCGATCGGGCTCGGGCGATGCGGACATGCGATGCTCGTGAGGTCCCGCCGGTCGTGTGCGCTCACCCGAGCAGCGCGCGCGCCGCGGCGGCGATGTCGGCGGCGCCGATGCGCGACTGCGCTTCCAGCACCGGTGCGTAGCCCACGGGGATCCGCGGCGCGCCCAGGCGGCGTACGCGGCAGCCGGTGGCTTCGGCCGCGCTGGCAGCGATCTCGGCGCCGAAGCCCGCGACCTGCACCGCCTCGTGCACCACCAGCAGCGCGCCGGTGCGCGCACAGGATTCGAGCACGGTCTCGCGGTCCCAGGGCCAGAGCGTGGCGAGGTCGATGAGCTCGACTGCGATTCCCGCGGCGCCGAGCGCATCGCAGGCTTCCTCGCACGCGATCAGCTGGCGGCTCCAGCTCACGAGCGTGAGCTGCGTCCCGCGGCGCCGCACGCGCGCACGGCCGAGCGTGGCGATCTCGCCGTCGTCGACTTCGCCGGTCGTGGCCCACAGCGTCTTGTGCTCGAGGTAGACCACCGGGTCGCCGCAGGCCAGCGCGGCGCGCAGCAGCGAGGCGTTGTCCTGCGGCGTCGCCGGCGCGACGACGACGACGCCCGGCAGGTGCGCGAACCAGGCTTCCAGGCTCTGCGAGTGCTGAGCCGCGGAGGCGTCCCAGATGCCGATAGGCATGCGCACGACCATCGGCACGCGCCCCTGGCCGCCGAACATGAAGCGGTTCTTCGCCGCCTGGTTGACGAGTTCGTCCATGCCGCAGAGCGCGAAGTCGACGACGCGCATCTCGACCACCGGCGTGAGCCCCGCCAGCGCCATGCCGACGCCGGCGCCGAGGATGGCGGCCTCGCTGATCGGCGTGTCGATGACCCGCTCGGCGCCGAAACGCTGCTGCAGGCCGGCGTACTGGCCGAAGATGCCGCCTCGGCCCACGTCCTCGCCGAGCACGACGATGTCGGCGCGCGCCTGCATCTCGAGCGCCAGCGCCGCGGCCGCGGCTTGGGCGTAGCTCATCCTCATCGCCAGACCCCGGCGCCGGTGTCCTGAACGTCGGTGAAGGCGGCGGCCGCATCGGGCCAGGGCGCGGCCTCGGCGGCCGCGACCGCGGCGCGCACCTCGGCGGCGGCCTCGGCGTCGATCGCGTCCAGCGTTCGCGCCCTTGCGCCCGGCAGCGCGAGGTAGGTGGCACGTGCGCGGGCGATGGGGTCGGTCCGGCGCGCGGCGTCGACCTGCGCCGGGTCGCGGTAGGGCGCCGCGTCGACCGACACGTGGCCCTTGACGCGGTAGGTGACCGCGTGCAGCAGCCGCGGCCCGCCGCCGCGGCGCACCGCGTCGACGAGGCGGCGGGCCGCGGCGTGCACCGCGAGCACATCGTTGCCGTCGACGCGCTCGGCGGCGATGTCCAGCGCCTGGGCACGGGCGCTGGCGCCTGCGCCCGCGGTCATCACTGCGCTCTCGGTGGTCGCGCTCCAGCGGTTGTCCTCGCAGACGAAGAGCACCGGGAGCCGGTAGACGCGGGCCCAGTTCAGCGCTTCGAGGAAGGGGCCGCGGTTGATCGCGCCGTCGCCGAAGAAGCAGGCGGTGATCGCGTCGCGGCGCTGCAGCTTCAGCGCGTGCGCCGCGCCCACGGCGATGGGCAGGCCGGCGGCGACGACGCCGTTGGCGCCCAGCATGCCCACCGAGAAGTCGGCGATGTGCATGGAGCCGCCCTTGCCGCCGTTGCAGCCGCTGGCGCGGCCGAAGAGCTCCGCCATCATGCGCGTGAGGTCGGCGCCCTTGGCCAGCGTGTGGCCGTGGCCGCGATGGGTGGAGGTCAGGTAGTCCTCGCGCCGCAGCTGAGCGCACACGCCCGCCGCCACCGCTTCCTGCCCGGTCGACAGATGCAGGGGGCCACGCACCTGGGCCCGGCCGTGCGCGGCTTCGCCGAAGGCGCTCACGCCGCCCTGACTCGCGGCCTCGGCGGCATCCTCGAAGCAGCGGATGCGCACCATCGTGCGGTAGAGCGCCTCCAGCGTGCTCAGTTCCTCGTTCACTGCGGCGATGCGGCTCGTGGGCTGGGGCGGTGGGGTGAGTTGGCGACCATTCTAGGCCGGCGTTTCGGCGCTCGACGCCGGTGCGCGGGTCGGCTTCCCAGAGCGAACGCGCGTGGCGCATATGCCCGCGCAGTTCCGGCATGAGCGTGGCTGGCAGCATCACCACGCAAGCCTCGTTCCGTTTCCCGCTGCGCACGATGATGACCTGCCGGCCTCGCCGCTGCCGGATACTGCCTCGCAGCGCCGCGTTCTGGCCGCTGCAGCAGCGCATCTCGCGCGTTGCAGCGCACTTCATGCCTGCACCCCGCCCAGGGCCTTGCTTCGGTACGAGGATCAATGCGCTCGGATGAACCCTGATCCCGCGGCTGCCGATGCCGCCGCGGAGTGGGCTGAATACCTATCGTCAAGCCACAGCGGCGGCTGGTGCGCCGGCTGGCGCGCCGCGCCAACCTCAGGACACTTCATGGCTCTGCGGACAGGTCCGCGCCCGGCCTCGGGGGCAATCCAGGGGGATTGAAGTTCCGATCGCCACTGTTCGCGTCGCTGTGCCTGACCGGCGCCGGGCCAGCAGGGCCGCGATGCCGCCGGCGAGCATCAACGCCGTCGCTGGCTCCGGCACCGGCGTCAGCAGGACGCCGGTGTAGCCCACGCTGGGATGCCAGCCCCGGCCGACGATGAGGCCGCTTTCGCTGACGGCGCTGACCGATTGGATCAGCCAGCCGGCCGCCGTTGCCGGGTCCAGGCGATCGTTGAGGTTGACCAGGCCGCCGCTGGCGGTCCAGGCGAAGCCGCGCTGGCCCGAGGTGCCGACCACCAGGCCGGCGTCGTTGACGGCGTTGGCGGTCGCGTCGTTCATGCCGGCGAGGCGACCGATCTCGGTGAAGCCGATCCCGGCCTGCCACAGCGCGGCGGTGCTGCCCCCGGCGGCCCGCGGCAGCTGCAGCGCGACCTGGCCGTGGTTGTTGATGTCGCGCGCGAACGACTGGGCGCCAGCGGGGACGACGCCCCACAGCGCACCCAGGTCGGTGGCGCCGCTGTCGTCCCAGACGATGGCCCGGGTGCCGAAGGAGACGCTGCGCTCGCCGACGACGACGCCGTGATCGTTCATGCCACGCGCGATGCTGTTCAAGGTGCCGTCCGGATGGGCCTCGAGGTCGGTCAGCACGTCCGCAGCGGCAAAGCGCACGGCGTGGCCGAAGGTCAGGTAGCCGTAGGTCGGGTGGTTGTTGAACTGACCGCCGGCCTGGCCGGCGGCGGCGCCCAGGCTGCTGATCGCTTCCGCGCGGCTGGCGGTGGCGCCGCCGGGCAGGTCGCCGAGGTCGGTCAGGCCGACACCGTCCTGCCACAGGAAGGCGCGGTAGCCGGACTCGATCGTCGACCAGGTGAATCCGGCCACCTGACCGGCGTTGTTGATGGCGTTGGCGCGGTTGGACACGGCACCGACCGGCGGCGCGCCGAAGATGCCCAGGTCCGTGATCCCGAGGCCCGGCCGCCAGAGCAGCGCGCGCCCGTCGTAGCCGCTGACCCAGGCGCTGTCGTTGACGCCGGTGGGGAAGATGTTGCCGAGGTCGGTGACGCCGTAGGCCGGCGCGGCGGCCAGCGACGGGCTGTGGGCGGCGGCGGCCAGCAGGCCGGACAGCATCCAGCGGCGCAGGGTGGGCATGGCGGGACTCCTCGGGTGCGGGTGGTGCCGCCACTATCGGCGCGGCGGGAGGCCGCGGCCATCCCAGGAAGGCGGGAGTCGCCGCTGCGAGTGGCGGCCGCAGTGCGCGCCAGTGCCGCAGCAGCCGCCAGCTCGGCAGGACGCCGCCGATCGCGGCATGGACGCCGACCTCGGCGAAGTCGTTCTTGGCGGAGGGAAGGAAGATGACTTCCCGGAACGCTTGCGGCCCAGCCTGTCCTACGCTTTCTGACGGCGCGTCACGGTCAGCAGCAGTGCCAGCGCCGTGAGGGCCAGCGTGCCCGGCAGCGGCACCGGGCTCGACGGCGGCGGGAACAGTTCCCCGGGCGGTGGCAGGCCCCCTATGAAGTCGGCGCTCAGCTGCAGCAGGAAGCCGCGGCGCTGGTACTCGGCGTTCACCGTGGACCGGTACCAGCCGTTGCCGGTGAGCCAGCCCTGGTCGTTGATGTCCACGGCCTCGGTCAGTCGCCAAAGCTCGGCGTCGTCGGCATCCAACAGGTGGTTGAGGTCGAACACCAGCGAGGTGCCCACCCACAGCGCCGCCACCCAGTCCGACGCGCTCACCGCTTCGCTGCCCACCACCCAGCCCAAGCTGTTGATGGCCGTGATCCGGCCCCCCAGGCCAGGGGCCAGGTGCGACAGAGCGTACTCCGCTCCCTCGCTCCAGACCAGGGCCTGCCGGACGCTGCCGTCGCCGACGAAACGGGTGGCAGCGATTTGCCGCTGATCGTTCATGTCCATCGTGACGTCGAGCGCGGAGATGTGTCCGGGCAGCGGCACGTCGGTGACGGTGCCGTCGGCGGCGATGATCTGTATCAGCCGGCTGTTGTTGGCCGGCGTGTTGGCGACCAGCGTGTCACCGGCGTTGTTGATGGCCTGTGCATAGGTCCAGAAGCCGCTGTGGGGGCCTATGGCTTGCACGCCACCTGCGGTGTCCCAACGCCAGGCTCGGGTGTTGCCCATGCCGCCGTTGCCGCAGTTGTCGAAGGCACAACGCCAGTAGCTGCCCACCACGCTACCCTGGCTGTTGATGTCGGCCGCCGTCTGGCTGTGGGCGTGCGGCTCGGCGGGCATGCCCAGCGCCAGGCCGGCGTTGGCGTACACCCCTGGCGAGCTGGGGGTCCAGCGGTATGCGCGCCCGTTGTAGCTGCCGGCCACCTGGCCGGCGTCGTTGATGGCCACCGCGGTGCCGTGGCTGTCCAGCGTGGAAGGCAGCGCCAGGCCGGGTACCGGGTTGCCCGCGGGCCCGGTGGGCGTGTTCCAGAACGCGGGCAGGCTTTGTCGCAGCACGGCGCCGCCGAGATGCACCTCTGCCGCCGAGTGCCCAACCACTTGCGCCTGGTTGTTCAGTCCGGCGGCATGGGTCTCGGTGTGCCCGGGCGTCACCGGCGCCAGCTCGTAAATCGTTGCCGGCGCGGCCAGTGCCGCCGCGCCCAGGCCCAGCAGCATCACGGCCAGCAGGGCCGTTCTCTTCGGGAATCGGTGTGTCATGGCCAGGTCCTCTCAGGTGTTTGCGGTTCGCCGGCGCAGCGGGAAGCCTCGAAGGCGTCGCATGGTGCGGCCTGGCTGGCCGGTTGCCCGCGGCCCGGGCGGGCCTTGTGGGTATTGGGCCGCCGGCAGCGTTGCGAAGGCGTTGCAGGGGGCGCGGCGCGGCCCGCGCGGCGTCCCCTCGATCAAGGGGGTGCGGCCGCCGGCGGCGGCTCAGCGCAGCAGCAGCGGCGCGCCGGCGTCGGCCGCGGCCAGGGCGCGGCGCAGAACGTCAGCTTCCAGCACCGGCGCAACCGGGCTGCTCAGCCAGGCCTCAGCGGACTCCCTGGTGGCGGCCTGCACGCCGGCCAACCGGGCCTCGGCCTGTACCCGCATGGCCCATTGCAGGCCCTTGGCCTCTTCGGTGCCTGCGGCCGCCGGGTCGGGCACGGCCTGCAGCGCCAGCGCTGCGTCGCCGCCATCGAGGGCCAGCCCGGCCTCGACGTGGCGGCGCACGTCCATCGCGTCCGAGGGCGTGGTATCGGTCAGCGGACCCAGCGCGTCCAGCAGCGCACGCGCAGTGCCGGCCTGCCCAGCCAACAGTGCCGCCCAGGCCCGCTTGACGTCCACCACGCGGCGCATCAGTTCGCCGGCTTCGGCGCCGCAGGCTGCTGCCTGCGCCAGCAACGTGGCCGCCTGCGTGTCATCGCCCTCCAGCAGCAGCAGGTCTACCACCAACTGGCGCGCGCCGGCCTGCCAGTAGGCCTCTTCGCAAGCATCGCTGGCGGCCAGCACGCGTGGGATCAGGGCCCTCGCGGCCTGCCGTTCCCCTTGCAACGCCAGCGTGTAGTAGCGCGCCTGCACGAACGCGGCCTCGGCGGTGCGCGACTCGTAGAAGGGTGACAAGGCTTCGCCTTCGTCCATCAACGCGCGCGCCTGGGCCAGATCGCCGGTCTGCGTGAGCAGCTTGACCAGGTTGAGGATGGCGGCGCGCTGGACCGGAACGCTGCCCGAAGCGGCCGCCAGCTCGCGTGCCCGGCGCAGCAGGCGCAGCGCCTGGTCGTTGCGTCCGGCGTGCAGTTCGGCCGCACCCTGCATGCAGGTAGCCCGAGCGGCGCCTTCGGCTTCGCCCAGGGCCACGTAGGCGCGTGCGGCGCGCGCCGCCAGGTCGGCCGCGCCCAGGGTCTGCCCTTGGTACACGGAGTTGCGCGCCAGCGCCAGCTGCAGCCGCGCGCGCAGCAGTGAAACACCGGCCGGCAGTCGCGCCAGCGCTTCGCGCAACGCCCGCTCGGCTGCCGCCAGCTCGCCGCGGCGCAGCAGCGCATCGCCGCGCACCTCCAGCGCCTCGGCCTGCTGCAGCGGGCTCAGGACACCGTCCTGCAGCAGGCCGTCCACCAACGCCACGCCGTCGTCCACACGCGAGCTGCACACCCAGTGGTCGGCGCGGGCCAGCAGGACCTGGCGGGCGAACTCACCGTCGCCAAGCTGCAGCGCGGCACGCTCGGCCTCGTCCAGCGCGGCGTCGACGGCCTCGGGGCGGCTGGCACGCTGCAGCACGCGGGCGCGGTGCAGATGCAGCGCGGCCGCCTGCCCGGGCGGGCACAGCGCGAGCGCGCGCTCGCAGGCGGTCAGCGCCTCGTCGTGCGCCGCCAACCGCTCGGCCGCCTGCACCGCCAGCAAGGTCCAGCGTAGCGCATCCTCGCGCTGGCCGGCGGCCTCCAGATGGCGGCCGATGCGTGCCGGCGGCGCGCCCAGGCGCTCCAGCACCGCGGCCAGGCTGGCGTGCAGCAGGCGCCGGCGCTCGGGCGACAGATGGGCCGCCAGTGCGTCGGCCAGCAGCTGATGGCGAAAGCGCAGCCGCCCGTCGTCGGCGCGCTGCAACACCTGGTGGGCCAGCGCCTGCTCGACGCTCTGTACGCGCTCCAGCGCGGTCAGTGCCGTGCCCTCGACCAGCTCGTCCGCGTCGAAGCGGTCACCGCTCAGGCTGGCCAGTTCGAGCAGCCGGCGCGTGCTTTCGTCCAGGCGCATCAGCCGCGCCATCAACGCGTCGTGCAAGCTGGGCGGCGCGGCCAGCGGCTCGTCGCCGGCCAGTCGCGCCGGGTCGGCCCGGCGCAGCACCTCGATCAGGAAGAAGGGGTTGCCACCGGTGGCGGCCTGCCATTGCTGCAGACGCGCCGGAGCCGGGCGCACGCCGGCCAGCGCCTGCGCCAGCTCGCCAACGGCACGGCTGTCCAGCGGCGGCAGTTCAATGCAACGGCACTCGCCGTCGTGTGCCGCCCGGCGCAGCGCGTCGCTCAGCGCAGGTTCGCACTCCGCCGGCCGCAGCGTGACGAGCACTCGGCCTGGCCCCGGCAGCTGTCCTGGCGGCCACAGGCTGCGCGTCTGCGCGTCGGCTAGGTGCCAGTCGTCGAACACGGTCGTCTTCACCGCCGTGCCGTGCAGGCTGCGCCACGCGGTGCGCACGGCGGCGCGCAGGCGAGGCAGGTCCACCGCGCCGGTCGGGGGGGTCTGGCCGGGTAGGCGCGCCGGCAGCAGCCGGCTGAGCTCCTCGCGCACCCAGGCCGGCCAGGACGCGGCCACCTCCGGCTGCCAGCGGCGGCCCAGCGCCCGCGTGGCGGTGGCCCAGGGGCTGAGCGCGTCCTCGGCCAGCGACTCGAACACCATGAAGGCGCCGCTGCGCGTCGCGGCTTCCTGCGCCAGCCGGGTCTTGCCGATGCCGGCTTCGCCGAGCAGCCAGGTTTCACGGCCTGCACCGCTCGTTTCGCACAGTTCGGCCAGCAGGCCTTCGCGGCCGACCAGCGGCGGCGCCGCCGGGCTCACGCTCGGCAGGGTGCCGGCTGCCGGCGCGTCGGCCGCCTCGGCCGGCGCACCGCTGCGGATGGACTCGGCCAACGCCAGCGTCTGCGGCATCGGCCGCAGGCCCAGCTCGGCGGCCAGGCGGCTGCGGCAGCGCTCGAACACGCGCAGCGCCGATTCGCGCTCGCCCAGCGCGGCATGCAAACGCATCGCCTGCGTGTAGTGCTGCTCGTGCAGCGTGTCCAGCTCGATCAGCCGCAGGCACAGCGCCAGCGCTTCGCGCAGCCGGCCGGCGGCCTCGTGGCCGGCGGCGGTGGCCAGCACGGCCTCGCGGTGGCGCAGCGCCAGGCGCTCTCGCTCGGCGCGCGCCCAGGGGTCGAAGTCGCCGCCGTCGACAAGGTCGAAGCCGTCCAGCAGCGGCCCGCGGTACAGCGCCAGCGCAGCTGCGGTGTCGCCGCGCGCGAGCGCGGACTCGAAGACCTGCGCATCGACCGCCACCCCCGGCGCCAGTGCGAGCCCGTCGGCGTGCATCTGCAGGGCCTGTGCGACGCCGGCGCTGCGCAGCCGGTGCAGCTCGCGGCGCAGGTTGCGGCGCGCGCTGGCGGCGTCCAGATCGGGCCAGAACAGCGTGGCCAGCCGCGCGCGCGTCGCCGGGCCGGACAGCGCCAGCCAGGCCAGCAGTGCAAGCGCCTTGCGCGCCCCCGGGTCAACGTCGCGTCCGCCCGCGCGCAGCCCGGGCCGGCCGAGAAGCTGCAGCTCGACGGCGGCGGCAGGAGCTTGCACCCTGGTGCCTGCAAGAGGAGCGGGTTCCTGTGCAAAGTCCACCTCTGCATTGTCCATCGCGCGCGGGCCATGTCCGCCATCTCGCAGGCCGTTGAATGAGCGCCCATCACCGGGCCGCCGCGATGGCGCGGAGCTGCCGCGTCTTCTGCCTGGAGACCTTCGGATTCCAGGCATCCGGCCCTTGGCGCGCACTCGGCCATGCGACGGTGGCGACGACGCCGTTTCCGCACGGCATCGTCAAGCACCCGATGCACAAGGTGCTGCGCTGAGGGGCGGCGCCCGGTCAGCGCCGCGCGCGCCGGCGTGCCGCAGCGCTGACGACCGCCAGGCCAAGCGCCATCAGGCCGTAGGTCGCGGGCTCGGGCACCGCGGTGACGCGCACGCCGAAGTCCAGCTCCGGCCAGACGGACCAGTTGTCGCCGGTGGCCTCGTTTGCGAACCACTCGGCGCCCAGCGGGTTCGGCGACGGGCTCGGCATCGCGGCATCGAGCCCGGGCTGCGCGAAGAAGACAACCGTGTAGGTGCCCGGCGTCACCGCCCAGTCCAGGCCGGTCGCGCCGCGCCAGCCCAAGCCGGTCGCCGGCGTCACCTGCGTGTCGTACAGCAGTGCCGCATTCGGCGAGTCGCCGCCGTGCAGGCGGATCTCGAGTCCGCCGCCGTTCGCATAGACCTCGATCCAGCCCTCGATCGAGCCGATGCTCGTGGCCGACGTCACGTCGAATGTGGCACCCAGGTGTTGGTAGGTGCCCTCGAAGCCGTTGAACAGCGACCAGTTGCCGCCGCTATCCTGCCCCGGACCGGTGTCGACGATGGTGGTGGCCTGCGCACCGGCGCAGGTCAGTGCCGCGGCGAGCGCAGCGACGGCAAGAGTGTGCTTCATTCCCAGGAGTCCTCCCGCGATGACGGTCGACCGCTGGCGAGAGTGTGACCGGCCGCGATGTCGGATTCAAGGCCCTCCCCACGACCGGGGGTGCGTCTTGCAGGCCGCGTTCGCGCAATCATGCGCTCGCCCATCGCGGGTTCGGTCAGCGCGAAGTTCAGCTCGGCGGCCGCCTTCAGACCAGCTGCGCCGCCTCGGGCACCGCGCCGCGCAGGAAGACCAGCGCACCGCCGGCATCCAGGCGCAGCCGATAGGACATCACGCTGCCGGCCTCGTGCAGCACCTTGATCGCGAGGCCCGCGCCGAAAGGCTGCCAGCCGGCGCTGCCGGCCGGCAGCGTGAGGTGGCGCTCGGTGCTGTCGACGGCGATGCGCCGCAGCAGCGGGTGGCGCACGCGGTCGCACTCGCGTGCGATCGTGGCCTCGTCGGCCGGCTCGAGCAGCGCATCGAGTTCGGCGACGAGGTCGGTGTCAAGCGCGGCGTCGAGCGCGGCGTCGAAGCTGGCGGCCTTGCGCCAGGCCTCGAAGTAGGCGTCGGCGAGCAGGTCGTCGGTATCGCCGCCGGCCAGCACGCGCCGCGCCACCGTGCGCGCATAGGCATAGGTGGCGTCGTAGAAGGCCTCGAAGGCGGTGGTGTCGCCGCGCGCGGCGGCCGCCAGCAGCGTCGCCAGCCGCTGGTCGCGTTCGGCCAGGTCCGCGCCCGGCATGCCGCGGGCAGTGCGGTGGCGGCTGGCCGATGCCCCGGGGGGCCAGCGGGGTGGTATGCATCCACCGCGGCCTGCGCCGTATGCCCCGGCACAGCGCGACCCGGCGCGCCGCGCCGCGGCGGGCGCAACGTCGGTGCCGCGCTGTGTCCCCGTTCCACCGACGCCGAGGAGCGCCTTCATGAGCCCGATCGAGACCGTCCGCTACATCTATGCCGCGTTCGGACGCGGCGACGTCCCCGCCATCCTGGCCTGCCTGGCCGACGAGGTGGAATGGGAATACGGCCAGCCGTCCAATCCGGCGCCCTGGCTGCAGCAGCGCCGCGGCCGTGCCGCGGTGCCCGGCTTCTTCGACGTGCTGCTCTCCAACGTCGAGTTCCATCGCTTCGAACCCAGGCGCCAGCTCGCCGACGGCCTGCTGGTCGTCGGACTCGTCGACTTCGAGGCCACGGTGCGCAAGACCGGCCGCAAGGTGATCGAGGTCGACGAGGTCCACCTGTTCCACTTCAACGAGGCGGGCCAGGTGCTGCGCTTCGCGCACCGCGCCGATACGCTGCAGCACGCCAACGCCTGGCTCGGCAGCTGAGCCGCCCGCCGTCGTCTCGGCGGTCGCGTTCGTCGTCGTCGCGCTGGCGCTCTCCGGGCTCGAGCCCGATCGCATCCCGGCAGCGACCGGTCTCAGCAACTTCGTCCGCATCACCGCCGGCGCGACGCGGCGAGCGCGTGCGAGCGGCGGGGCAGGACTGCCCACGCCGTATCCGTGCTGACCCGAATGCGGGGGAATCAGTCAGCAAGCTGTAAGCGGTCGTGAAAGAAAGTCGCGCTGCGATGCTCGGCGTACTGAACCTGCTCCAACTTGTCCTGTATATCCCGCTGCTCGCGCTCCTCGGGCAGGGGTTGCTGTACCTGCTGGCGGGGGCGCGGCGCGAGACCAACTTCTTCTATCAGTTGCTGCGGTTGCTGTCCAAGCCGTTCACTTTCGTCGTGCGCCGGCTGACGCCGGCCAAGGTCGTCGACGAGCACGTTCCGGTGGTCACCTTCTTTCTCGTCGTGATCGCCTACATCGTCGTCACGTTCGAGAAGATCGACCTGTGCGTGCGCATCGGTCTGGATGCCTGCAGATGAGCGCGCGCAACGGCAGCGGATTCGACTGGTGGCGCCTGAAGTGGCGCGCCATCGTGTGGCTGATCGTCGGTCGCCGCGAAGCGGCGCTCGAAAGCTTCGACGCGATGCTCGCGCGCTGGCCCGACGACCCCTATGCGCTGGCCAGCCGCTGCCACGTGCTGGCCGAACTCGGCCGACGCGACGCGGCAATCGCCGACGCCGAGCGGCTGACTTCGCTGTACCCGCAGCGCAGCGCAGCCGACTGGTTCAACCTGGCCTTCCTGCTCGACGACGCCGGGCGCTTCCACGAGGCCGAGGCCGCGTTTCGCCGCGCGGTGGCGCTCGACGACAAGCTGGACCGCGCCTGGTATGGCCTCGGCCTCTCCCTCGTTCGTCAGCGCCGCTACGACGAGGCGGTCGCCGCGCTGGAACGCACGACCAGACTGCAGCCGATGAGTCCATCCGGCTGGGTCCAGCTCGCCCGCGTGCACGTCGACCGCGACGACCACGAGGCGGCGCGCAAGATCATCCGCCACTTGCGGGGTTTCGAGCCCAAGGTCGCTGCGCAACTGCAGCGCGAGACGGGGCTCGCGCCGTGAGCGGCACGTGTCGCGGCACACGCCGGCGACCCGTTCGGCGGCCGCGCGCCGTCAACTCAGGTCTATCGACGAGCCGGGCGTTCCCCGGAGACAACCAGGAGGCAAGACCATGGAATTGAGTGAGCGACATCGCGAGTATTGGGGCAAGACGCTGCGGATCACCGGCATCCTGCTGGCGATCTGGTTTTTCGTCACCTTCGTCATCGGTTACTTCGCCCGTGACCTCGACTTCACGTTCTTCGGCTGGCCTTTCAGCTTCTGGGTCGCGGCCCAGGGCGCGTTGATCGTGTACGTGCTCATCATCTGGTTCTACGCGCATTACATGAACACGCTGGACCAGGATTACGGCGTCGCCGAGGAGGAATGACATGGCTGGCATCTTCGGCTCATCCTCCGGCGGCGGAGCCGCCGCGAACCGGGCATTCAAGCAGCAACTCAACAAGGTGTACGGCTGGTACACCGGCGGCTTCATTGTCTTCATCCTGGCGCTCGCGGTCCTCGAGCAGATGGGATTGCCGCGCAACTGGATCGGCCTGATCTTCCTGTTCGCCACCGTCGCGCTGTATGCCGGCATCGGCATCATGAGCCGCACGACCGACGCGGCCTAGTACTACGTCGCCGGGCGGCGCGTGCCTGCCGTTTACAACGGCATGGCGACGGGCGCCGACTGGATGAGCGCCGCGTCGTTCATCGGCATGGCCGGCACGCTCTACCTCACCGGCTTCGGCGGCCTGGCGTTCATCCTTGGATGGACCGGCGGCTACTGCCTGGTCGCGCTGTTTCTTGCGCCTTACCTGCGCAAGTTCGGGCAGTTCACGATCCCCGACTTCCTCGGCGCGCGCTACGAGGGCAACCTGCCGCGCCTTCTGGGAATCATCGCGGCAATCCTGTGCTCGTTCACCTACGTCGTCGCCCAGATCTACGGCGTGGGCATCATCACCGCCCGTCTGTCGGGGCTGGCGTTCGAGATCGGGATCTTCGTCGGCCTCGCCGGCATCCTGGTGTGCTCGTTCCTCGGCGGCATGCGCGCCGTGACGTGGACGCAGGTCGCGCAGTACATCATTCTGATCATCGCCTACCTCGTGCCGGTGATCTGGCTTTCGGTCAAGCAGACCGGCGTGCCGGTTCCGCAGGCCATCTACGGCTATCAGCTGCAGAAGGTGACCGAAGCCGAGAAGAAGCTGCGCGACGACCCGAAGGAGAAGGAGGTCATCGCCGTCTTCAGAGCGCAGGCCGACGCGCTGGCCGACAAGCTCAAGGACGTGCCCGCTGCACTGGCCGCCGACAAGGAAGCCGGGCAGAAGAAGGTCGCCGACCTGAAGGCCGCCAATGCCCCGGCCGCCGAACTGGCGGCCGCCGAGAAGGCGCTGGCCGCCATCCCGGCCGATGCCGAGGCCGCGAAGAAGGCGTGGACCGCGGCAAAGGCGGGCGCCGAAGCACGCGCCAAGCCGCTCGCCGGCATGCCGCCGCACGCGCAGGTATTCTCCGGTGACCCGAACGGCGACGCTGCAGCGCAGAAGACGTACAACGAATCTCGGCGCAACTTCCTCGCGCTGATCTTCTGCCTGATGGTGGGCACGGCTGCGCTGCCGCACATCCTGATGCGCTACTACACGACGCCGTCGGTGAAGGAGGCGCGCCAGTCGGTGGGCTGGTCGCTGTTCTTCATCTTCCTGTTGTATTTCACCGCGCCGGCGCTCGCCGTGCTCGTCAAGTACGAGGTCTTTACCGGCCTGGTCGGCATGCCGTTCGACCAGCTGCCCGACTGGATCGCGGCGTGGAACGCGGTCGACCCGGCGCTGCTGTCGGTCAGCGACGTCAACAAGGATGGCATCTTCCAACTCGGCGAGATGAAGATCGGCGGCGACATCATCGTGCTCGCGACGCCTGCGATCGGCGGACTGCCGTTCGTCATCTCGGGCATGGTGGCGGCCGGTGGCCTGGCGGCCGCCCTGTCGACCGCCGACGGCCTGCTGCTGACGATCGCCAACGCGCTGTCGCACGATCTGTACTACAAGATGATCGACCCGAACGCGCCGACGGCACGCCGCGTCGCGATCTCGAAGGCCCTGCTGCTCGTCGTCGCGCTGCTCGCAGCGCTGGTGGCGGCGCAGAAGCCGGCCGACATCCTGTTCCTGGTCTCTGCGGCGTTCTCGTTCGCAGCGGCGGCGTTCTTCCCGGCGCTGGTGCTCGGCATCTTCTGGAAGCGCGCCAACAAGTGGGGCGCGTCGCTGGGCATGATCGCCGGCCTGGGCATCACCTTCTACTACATGGCGACGACGCAGCCCTGGCTGCGTAGCGTGTTCGGCGTGACCAGCCCTGTTGCCGACAACATCTGGTGGGGCATCCAGCCGATCTCGGCCGGCCTGTTCGGCGTGCCGATCGGCTTCGCGGTGATCATCATCGTGAGCCTGCTGACGCCGGCGCCGGGCAGGGAGACGCAGGAACTCGTCGAGCACGTGCGCTATCCGAACCTGAAGCTGGCTCCGATGAAACCCTGAGCTTGTCGTTCCGGCGCAAGGGCGCGAGCCCTCGTCGGTGGCCCCGCTGGCGAGAGCGGGGCCGTTTTCGTTTCGATCGAGCCGAACTCGCTGCATGGTCTCGCAAAGCCTGATCGCCCAGTTGCGCGCCGAACTGACGCGCCACCTGCCGTTCGCGCGCATGGAGCCGGCGCAGGTCGATGCATTTGTCGCCGCGGCCGAGCAGCAGTACTACGCGCCCGGCGAAGCGGTTCTCGGCGCCGACGACGGCGTCGTGCAGCAGCTCTGGTACATCCGCAGCGGTGCCGTCAGCGGTCAGAAGGGCGTGGCCCAGGCCGCTGCGGGCGGGTTCGAGTACGAGGCGGGCGACCTGTTCCCCGTCGGCGCGCTGCTCGGCCAGCGCGCCGTGACGGCGCGCTACGAGGCGACCCAGGACACGTTCTGTCTCGTCGTGCCGGCGGCCGTCGTGCAACAGCTCGCGCAGCAAAGCGCGGTGTTCGCCGACTTCCTGAATGCGCGCGTGCTGCGCTCGCTCGACTACTCGCGCCAGGCGCTGCAGGTTGCCTATTCGGCGCAGACGCTGGCCGAGCACTCGCTCGAGCGGTCGCTGGCCGACTTGGTGCGACATGCGCCGGTCACGGTCGCGCCCGGCGCGACGCTCGGCGCGGCGCTCAGCGCGATGCACGACAAGCGCATCGGTTCGATCGTCGTCGTCGATGCCGCAGGCGCGGCCGCCGGGATCGTGACGCGCCACGACATCCTCGGGCGCGTCACGCTGCCGCAGCTGCCGCTTGCCACGCCGATCGCGCAGGTGATGAGCGCGCCGGTGCAGACGCTGCCCGTCGACGCCACGGCACAGGATGCCGTGCTCGTGATGGCGCGCCACGGCATCCGCCATGTGCCGGTGACCGACGGCGGGCGCGTCGTCGGCATCGTGTCGGAGCGCGATCTGTTCGCGATGCAGAGGCTGTCGCTCAATCACGTCGGAACGGCGCTGCGCCATGCCGCCGATGTCGGGTCGCTCGAGGCGCTGGCGGCCGACACGCGCCGACTCGCGCGCAACCTGCTCGGCCAGGGCGTCGGCGCGCGCCAGCTCACCGAGTTGATCAGCCGCCTCAACGACCTGCTCACCGAGCGCCTCGTCACGCTGATCGCGGCCGAGGCCGGCGTCGACCTGCAGCGCGTATGCTGGCTCGCATTCGGCTCGGAAGGCCGCTCCGAGCAGACCGTCGCGACCGATCAGGACAACGGGCTCGTCTTCGTGAGCGACGACCCTGCGCGCGACCGGCCGGCGTTGCTCGCGTTCGCGCGGCGCGTCAACGATGCGCTCGACGCCTGCGGCTTCCCGCTGTGCCGCGGCAACGTGATGGCGAGCAATCCCGAGTGCTGCCTGACGGCCGACGAGTGGTGCGCGCGCTTCGCGCGGTGGATCGAGCACGGCGCGCCCGAGGACCTGCTTGCCGCGAGCATCTACTTCGACCTGCGTCCGCTCGTCGGGCGCCACGAACTGGCTGCGCCGCTGCGCGATCTGATCGCCGAGCGCGCCTCGCAGGCGCCGCGCTTCGTCAAGCAGATGGCCGACAACGCGCTCGCGCACGCGCCGCCGCTGAACTGGCACGGCGGTTTCAACGCTCAGCGCATCGACCTCAAGCTGCAGGGCACGGCGATCTTCGTCGACGCGGCACGGCTGTATGCGCTGGCGCACGGCATTGCCGAGACCAACACGCGGCGCCGCTTCGAGGCGGCGGCCGCCGTGATCGGTCTGCCGGCGACCGAAGGTGAAGCGTGGATCGGCGGCTTCGAGTATCTGCAGATGCTGCGGCTTCGCGCGCAGATCGACAGCGCTGCGCTCGCGGAGCGGCAGAACGAACTCGACGTGACGACGCTCAACGACATCGATCGCCGCGTTCTCAAGGAGTCGCTGCGCGTCGCGCGTCTGCTTCAGCAGCGGCTCGCGCTCGACTACCGCCGATGAACGAAGCGCCGCAGTCCCGAAGTCGCCTGCAGGTCGCGTCTTCGTTGCCGTGCGGACGCGGCAATGCCGAGGGCGCCGCATGACGCTGCTGCGGCGCTTGCTGGGGGGTGGCGCGGCGACGGACGAAGCGCGCTGGGTCGTTCTCGACGTCGAGGCGAGCGGCCTCGATGCAACGCGCGATCGCTTGCTCGCAGTCGCCGCGATCGCGGTGCGCACCGGCCGCACACGTGCGGCGATCGCACTCGGCGACAGCTTCGAGGTCGTGCTGCACAACGAGCCAGCGGCGGCCGACAAGGCCAACATCCTCGTGCATGGCATCGGCGTCGGCGCGCAGCGCGGCGGCGTCGAACCGGCCGAGGCGCTTGCCGCCTTCGAGCGGTTTGCCGGCGCGTCGCCGCTGATCGCCTTTCATGCCGCGTACGACCGGACGCTGATCGAACGCGGATTCCGGTCGGCGTTTGGCCGGTGCCTCGCCAACCGCTGGCTCGACCTCGCGTCGCTTGCCGCCGTGCTGCAACCGCAGGTCGCGGCGCGCTCGCTCGACGAATGGATGCAGCACTTCGGCATCGTCTGCGCGGCCCGTCACCAGGCGGCCGCCGATGCGCTGGCGACGGCCGAGCTTCTGCTCAGGCTGTGGCCGGCGTTGCGAAGGGAATCCGCTGCGCCGAGCTTTGCAGTGGCCGCACGGCTCGCCGCGTCGCGGCATTGGCTCGGCGGGCGCTGACCGCGGGTCCGGCATGGGGGATCGTCGCCGCCGGCGACGGCGTATGCTGGCGCGCCAGGGGGTCGAGGCGCATGCGGCATGCCGCGGTGGGTTGCCTGATCGGGCTGGGGGGGTGGCTGCTGCTGGCGGCGGCGCTGTCGACGTGGCTGCAGCGCGCCCACGGCGTGGCCCTGGTCGACACCCTGGGCGTCTCGGCGCTGGCCGGGCTGGCCGCCTGGGCCGCACTCAACCTGCTGCATGCCGCCTGGCAGGCCGCGCGCGAACGCGCCGCCATCGCCCGTGGCCAGGCCGGCCGCGCGCCGGCCCACGGCAAGCGCGGGGTGCTGGTGGGCACGCTGCAAGCGCTGGGCGGCACGCTGCGCGCGCCACTGGACGGTTCGGAATGCCTGGCCTACGACTACCGCGTCACCGAAGACCGCGGCAGCGGCCGCCGCCGCATGATCCTCACCCATGCCCGGGGCAGCGCCCTGGCGCCCTCGGTCATCGTCACACCCGGCGGCCGCTACCGGCTGCTGACCGTGCCCGACCTGCAGGCCAGCCCGCCGACCACGCCCTCGACGGGTCACATCGCGGCCTTCGAACGCCATGCCCGGTCGACCCGCTTCACCACGCGTGCCGACGCCGCCGCGCAGGAGCTGGTCGACCGCTGGACCGACGACGACGGCGCCTACCGCGCCGATGTCTGCTACACCGCGCTCGACCGCCTGGACCTGACACGCTGCGTGCTCACGCAGCAGCAGGTGCGGCCCGGCGCACCGGTGTGCGTGATCGGGCATTTCGACCAGGCCCGCGGCGGCGTGGTGCCGTCGCCGCCCTGGGCCGGCAACCCGCGGCTCATCGAAGGCGACCCTGCCGCGCTGCTGCGCACCCTGGGTGGCCAGGCGGTCCGGCGCCTGCTGCTGGGCGCAGCGATCGCGCTCGCGGCGCTGGCGCTGGTGGCGGCCTTCGTCGCCGACCGGGCCTGAAGGAGCCCCAGACGGGGCCAGGCGGTGCGGCGCGCCGGTCGGCATCGCCAGGCCGAAGGCCACGAGGTGCGTGCGCGGCCGCTGTCGGGTGGCCGCCGCCTTCGGAACCGGTCGGGCCCTGCGTGACGACTGCCGAGGCCGTGAGCAGGTCCTGGGCGACCCGCTTCGTTTCTCATGCATCACTTTGCGACTTGCGCACAAGCGCTTGTTTTTGAACGACTAATCCTTCACGAAACGTCGGCTTAGGCGGCTAAGTGATTGATTCCGCTGGATTTTTCGACAGTGCCGCGTTGACCGCCGGACGCGAAGTCGGGTAAAGTGCAGCCAAGTGGCGCAGAGTGGCGAAAAGTGGCGGGATATCGCGGCGGACCGGTGGTCAAGGTGGACGAGAAGGGGCGGGTGACCGTGCCCTCCAAGTTTGCCTCGGCGCTCAAGGAAGCGGTCGCCGGCCAGCTCGTGGTCGCCAAGTCGCCCGACGGCTGCCTCTCGCTCTACCCGCTGCCGGTATGGGAGCAGTTCGAGACCGACATGCGCGCCTGGCCGCTCGAGATGGACGGCTGGCGGCGCCTGTACGTCGGCTCGGCCACCGACGTCGAGCTCGACGGCTCCTCGCGCGTGCACATCCCGCCCGAGCTGCGCAAGTGGGCGGGCCTCGAGCGCGAAGTGAAGTTCATGGGCGTCGGCGCCTACTTCGAGCTCTGGGACAGCGCCCGCTACGACGAGCGCGAGGCGCAGATGCTGGCCGGCGCGCGCCCCGAGACGCTGCAGAAGGCCGTCATCCGGTGAGGGTCGCGATGGGCACGGGACTGCATCGGACCGTGCTGCTCGCCGAGGCCGTGCAGGCCCTCGTCACGCAGCCCGGTGGCATCTACGTGGACGGCACCTTCGGCCGCGGCGGCCATGCGCGCGCGCTGCTCGAGCGCCTGTCCCCGACCGGGCGGCTCTACGCCTTCGACCGCGATCCGGAGGCGGTGGCCGCCGCCGCGGCCATCGACGACGCGCGCTTCGTCATCGTGCATGCCAGCTTCGCGGCGATGGCCGAGGAGCTCGGCGCGCGCGGCGTGCTGCGCGTGGACGGCGTGCTGCTGGACCTGGGCGTGAGCAGCCCGCAGCTCGACAGCGCCGAGCGCGGCTTCAGCTTTCGCTTCGATGCGCCGCTGGACATGCGCATGGACCCGACCCGCGGCGAGAGCGCCGCGGACTTCCTCGCCCGCGCCGACGAGCGCGACATCACCTGGGTGCTCGAGAACCATGGCGAAGAACGGTTTGCTCGGAAGATTGCGCGTGCGCTTGTTGCTCGCCGCGAGAGCGGGTCACCCGTTCGACGCACCGGCGAACTGGCCGCACTCGTGGCTGGCATCGTCAAGACCCGCGAGCCGGGCCAGGACCCTGCGACGCGCACGTTTCAGGGCCTTCGGATTCATGTCAACGCCGAGCTCGAGGCCCTCGGGCAGGGGCTGAACGCGGCGCTCGCGCTGCTGGCTCCGGGCGGGCGCCTGGTGGTGATCAGCTTCCACTCGCTCGAGGACCGCATCGTCAAGCGCTTCATCGCGCGCGAGAGCCGCGACGAGGTCGACCGCCGCGTGCCCATGGCGCCGCCGCGCGCGCTGCGCCTGCGCGCGCTGGCGCGCGTGCGGCCGCAGGCGGCCGAGCGGCTCATGAACCCGCGCGCGCGCTCGGCGGTGATGCGCGTGGCCGAGCGCACGGAGGCGCCGTGATGCACGCCGGCAAGGGGCTCGCCGTGCTGCTGCTGGCTGCGCTCATCGGCTCGGCGCTGTACCTCGTCAACGTCTCCTACGAGGCGCGACGCCTGTTCACGCTGCTCGACCGTGCGCAGGCGCAGGCGCGGCTGCTGGAGGCGCAGGCGCGGCGCCTGGACGCCGAGCGCCTGGCGCAGGCGACCCATCGGCGCGTGGAGCTCGTGGCGCGGGAGAAGCTGCACATGCGCGGCGCCACCCCTGCGGTGACGCAGTACGTCGTCGACGCGCCCGCATCGGGGGCGGCGCGATGAAGCTGCGGCGCTCGCGTGCGCGCGCCGACGCCGCCGTGCGTCGCGTCAACTACGCCACCAGCCCGCTGCTGGCGAGCAAGACGCCGCCCGGGCGCTCGCGCGCCCTCGTCGGCCTGGTGGCGCTGGCCTTCCTCCTGCTGGTCGGCCGCGCGGCGCACATCCAGCTCATCGGCACCGACTTCTACCAGAAGGAGGGCGAGAAGCGCTTTGCGCACACGATGCAGGTGCAGGCCAGCCGCGGCCGCGTGCTCGACCGCAACGGCCTGGTGCTGGCCAGCAGCGTGGCCGTGCCCTCGGTCTGGGCGATCCCCAAGGATTTCCAGGCCGATGCCAAGGAGCGCCGCCAGCTCGCGCGCCTGCTGCAGCTTCAGCCCGCCGAGCTCGACGAGCGCCTGGCACGCTCGCGCAACTTCACCTGGCTCGCGCGCCAGGTCGAGGAGCCGGTGTGGGATGCCGTGAAGGCGCTGGGACTCAAGGGCGTGCACGAACAGCGCGAGTACAAGCGCCGCTACCCCGAGGCGGAGGCGGCGGCGCATGTCGTGGGCTTCACCACCCTCGACGAGAAGGGCCAGGAGGGCATCGAGCGGCACTTCGACGAGCTGCTGCGCGGCCGCGACGGCTCGCGCACCGTCGTGCGCGACCGCCTCGGGCGCGTGGTCGAGGACATCGGCGACAAGATCGAGCCCACCGACGGCCGCGACGTGCAGCTCGCGATCGATTCCAAGGTGCAGTTCTTCGCCTACCGGCGCGTGCGCGACGCGGTGCGCGAGCACCGCGCGCGTTCGGGCAGCGTGGTCGTGCTCGACGCGCGCAGCGGCGAGGTGCTGGCTTTGGCCAACTACCCGAGCTACGACCCCTCGCAACGCAGGAACATGAGCGGCGCGCAGGTGCGCAACCGGGCGCTCACCGACGTCTTCGAGCCCGGCTCGACGATGAAGCCCTTCATCGCCGCACTCGCGCTGGAGAAGAAGCTGGTGACGCCGGCGACGCCGATCCAGACCGCGCCCGGTCGCATCCTCGTCAGCGGCATTCCGATCAGCGACTCGCATCCGCACGGCGTGCTCACGGTGGCCGAGGTGATCCAGAAGTCGAGCAACGTCGGCACCGTGAAGATGGCGATGCAGATGCAGCCGCGCGAGATGTGGGAGCTGTACACGCAGGTCGGCTTCGGGAAGCGGCCACAGATCGACTTCCCCGGCGCCGTCACCGGTCGCCTGCGTCCCTACAAGAGCTGGCGCCCGATCGAGCAGGCGACGATGAGCTACGGCTACGGCCTCTCGACGAGCCTGCTGCAGCTCGCGCAGGCCTATACCGTGTTCGCGCACGATGGCGAGCTGATGCCGGTGTCCATCCTGCGCCGCGACGAGCCGGCGGCGGGGCAGCGGGTGATCTCCGCACAGACCGCGGCCGCGGTGCGCGGCATGCTGCGCATGGCCGCCGGGCCCGGCGGGACCGCGCCCAAGGCGCAGGCGCTGGGTTACAGCGTCGGCGGCAAGACCGGCACCGCGCGCAAGCAGGAGGGCAAGGGATACACCAACCGCTACCGCGCCTGGTTCGTCGGCCTGGCGCCGGTGACGGACCCGCGCATCGTCGTCGCGGTCATGGTCGACGAGCCGGGCAGGGGCATCTACTACGGCGGCGAGGTCGCGGCGCCGGTGTTCAGCGAGGTCGTGCAGCAGACGCTGCGCCTGATGGGTGTGCCGCCGGATCTCGAGGTCAAGCCCGGCATCGTCAACCGCAACGTGCCGGCCGAGCCGGAGAGCTTCTGATGGCGCTGCACCGCCTGGCCACGACCACCGATGCGCTGCAGTTCCTGCGCGCTAGGGGTTGCACCGCGCTGCGCGCCGACAGCCGCCGTGTGCGGCCCGGAGAAGCCTTCTTCGCCTGGCCGGGGCTGGCCGGCGATGGCCGGCGCTTCGTCGCACAGGCGCTGGCCGCGGGCGCTGCGGCCTGCCTGGTGGAGGCCGCGGGCGCCGAGGCGTTCGCGCTGCAGGACGCGCGCATCGCCGCCATGCCGGGGCTGCGCGATGCCGCCGGGCCGATCGCCGCCGCCTTCCACGGGCAGCCGGGCGCGCGGCTGGACGTCGTCGCCACCACCGGAACGAACGGCAAGACCTCGACCGCCTGGTTCATCGCGCAGGCGCTGACGCTGCTCGGCCGCCGCGCCGGGGTCATCGGCACGCTGGGTATCGGCGAACCCGGCGGCGCCCTCGTCGACACCGGCCTCACCACGCCCGACGCGCTCACGCTGCAGGCGGCGCTGGCCGACTTCGCCGCGCGCGGCCTGCGGGCCTGCGCGATCGAGGCCTCTTCGATCGGTCTCGAGCAGCGGCGCTTGGCGGGAACGCAGGTCGCGGTCGCGCTGTTCACCAACTTCACGCGCGACCATCTCGACGTCCACGGCAGCATGCAGGCCTACTGGGCGGCCAAGCGCATGCTCTTCGACGCGCCCGGCCTGCGCGCCGCGGCCATCAACATCGACGACACGCAAGGGCAGGCGCTGGCGCACGAGCTGCAGGGGCGCGGCCTCGACCTCTGGACGGTCTCGCGCCAGCGCCCGGCGCGGCTCGCCGCGCGCGGCGTGCGGCACGCGGGCGGTGGCGTCACCTTCGATCTCGTCGAACTCGCCGATGACGTTCCGGTACCGGTGCAGAGCGCGCTCGTGGGCGACTACAACGTCGACAACCTGTTGCTGGTGGCCGCGGCGCTGCGTGCGCTCGGCCATGCGCTGGCCGATGTCGGCGCCGTGCTGCCGCGCCTGGCGCCGGTGCCCGGGAGGCTCGAGCGCGCCGACGGCGGCCGTGCCGGCGAGCCCCTGGTGCTGGTCGACTACGCGCACACGCCGGACGCGCTGGAGCAGGTGCTGGGCGCGCTGCGTCCGCTGGCACAGGCGCGCGGCGGCCGCCTGTGGTGCGTCTTCGGCTGCGGCGGCAATCGCGACGCCAGCAAGCGCCCGCTGATGGGGGCGATCGCCGAGCGCCTGGCCGACGAGGTCGTGCTGACCAGCGACAACCCGCGCGACGAATCACCCGCGCTCATCCTCGCGCAGATCCTCGCCGGCATGCACGAGGTCGGCGCGCATGCCGCTCCGGCGGTGATCGAGGACCGCGCCGAGGCCATCGCCGATGCGCTGCAGCGCGCCAAGCCCGAGGACGTGGTGCTCGTGGCCGGCAAGGGGCACGAGGCGCAACAGGAGATCGCCGGCGTGAAGCGCCCCTTCAGCGACCTCGAGGTCGCGCGCCTGGCGCTGGTCCGACGCACCGGCGCGGGGGGCGGCGCATGATGACGCTGAACGAGGCGCTGGCGCTGCTCGGCGGCGCGGCGACGCTGCACGGCGACGGCGCCACGCGGGTCGAGCGCGTGCACAGCGACACGCGCACGCTGCAGCGCGGCGATCTCTTCGTCGCGCTGCGCGGCGAGCGCTTCGACGGCCACGACTTCCTGCCGCAGGCGCGCGCGGCCGGCGCCGTCGCGGTGCTGGCCGAGCGCGGCGTCGCCGCCAGCGGGCTGCCCGGGCTGGAAGTGCCCGATGCGCTGCTCGCGCTGCAGGAGCTCGCCGCGGCCTGGCGGCGCGGGCGTTCGACGACGCTGATCGCCGTCACCGGCAGCAACGGCAAGACGACGGTGACGCAGATGATCGCCGCCATCCTGCGCGCCTGGCTCGGCGCGGACGCGCTCGCGACGCAAGGCAACCTGAACAACCACATCGGCGTGCCGCTGACGCTGCTGCGCCTGCGCGATCTTCCCGCGCATCGCGTCGTCGTCGTCGAGCTGGGAACCAACCACGAAGGCGAGATCGCGCAGCTCGCGCGCCTGGCGGCGCCCGACGTCGCCCTGGTCAACAACACGCAGCGCGAGCATCAGGAGTTCCTGCACGGCCTGGACGCCGTCGCGCGCGAGAACGGCAGCGTCATCGAGGCGCTGCCCGCGCACGGTGTCGCCGTCTTCCCGCTCGACGACCCCGGCAGCGCCTTGTGGCGCAGGCTCGCGGGCGCGCGGCGCACGCGCAGCTTCGCGCTCGATGGCGCGCATGGCATCGCGGCCGACGTGCGCGGCCAGGCGCACTGGCAGGAGGATCGATGGCGGCTCGTCATCGACGCCGCCGAGGGCCGCATCGAGTCGACGCTGGCGGCCGCGGGACGGCACAACGCGACGAATGCGATCGCCGCCGCGGCATGCGCGCTGGCGGCCGGCGGCCCGCCCGAGGCGGTCGCGCGCGGTCTGGCCGGTTTCGTGCCGGTGGCCGGACGCAGTCGCCTGCTGCAGGTGACCTGGCAGGGGCGCATGCTGAACCTCGTCGACGACAGCTACAACGCCAACCCCGATTCCGTGCGCGCGGCGATCGACCTGCTGGCCTCGCTGCCCGGCCCGCGCTGGCTGCTTCTGGGCGACATGGGCGAAGTCGGCGACGCGGGGCCGGCCTTCCACGCCGAGGTCGGGCAGTACGCCGCCGCACGCGGCATCCAGACGCTGTGGACCTTCGGCGCGCAGAGCGCGTTGTCCGCGCGGGCCGCGCGGGCCGCGCAGGCGTGCGACGCACGCCACTTCGCCTCGATGAACGAACTGCTCGGGCAGTTGCGCACGAGCGCGCCGCAGGCGGCCTCCGTGCTCGTCAAGGGTTCGCGCTCGATGCGCATGGAACGCGTGGTGCAGGCCTTCACCGGGACCGGCGCCACGGGCGCGGAGGACGGCCATGCTGCTTAGCCTCTCGCAATACCTGATGGCGCTCTATCCGGAGCACCTGGGCTTCCTGCGCGTCATCCAGTACCTCACCTTCCGTTCCGTGCTGGCGGCGCTGACGGCGCTGCTCATCGGCCTGGCCTTCGGTCCCTGGGTGATCCGGCGCCTCGCGGCGATGAAGATCGGCCAGCCGATCCGCGAGTACGGCGTGCAGGCGCACCTGGGCAAGCGCAACACGCCGACCATGGGCGGCGTGCTGGTGCTCATCGGCATCGGCGTCTCGACCATCCTCTGGTTCGACTGGAGCAACCGCTTCGTCTGGGTCGTGATGCTCGTCACCTTCGGCTTCGGCGCCATCGGCTGGGTCGACGACTGGCGCAAGGTCGTGCGCAAGGACCCCGAAGGCATGCGCAGCCGCGAGAAGTTCTTCTGGCAAAGCCTGATCGGGCTGGTGGCGGCGCTGTACCTGGCCTTCAGCGTCGCCGAGACGAGCAACGTGCGCGTGCTCGAGCTCTTCCTGCGCTGGGTCGGCAGCGGCTTCTCGACCGCCTTGCCGCCGCGCGCGGACCTGCTCGTCCCCTTCTTCAAGAGCGTGAGCTACCCGCTGGGCGTGCTCGGCTTCATCGTGCTCTCGTGGTTCGTGATCGTCGGCGCGAGCAACGCCGTCAACTTCACCGACGGCCTGGACGGGCTGGCGATCATGCCGGTGGTGCTGGTCGGGTCGGCGCTGGGCGTGTTCGCCTACGTCGTCGGCCGTGCCGACTACTCGCGCTACCTGCTCTTCCCGCACATCCCCGGCGCGGGCGAGCTGCTCGTCTTCTGCGCCGCGATGGCGGGTGCGGGACTGGCCTTCCTGTGGTTCAACGCCAACCCGGCGCAGGTGTTCATGGGCGACGTCGGCGCGCTCGCGCTCGGCGGCGCGCTGGGCACCATCGCCGTCATCACGCGCCAGGAGATCGTGCTCGGCATCATGGGCGGCGTCTTCGTCGCCGAGGCGCTGTCGGTGATGATCCAGGTGGCCTGGTTCAAGTACACGCGGCGCCGCTACGGCCAGGGCCGGCGCATCTTCCTGATGGCGCCGCTGCACCACCACTTCGAGAAGAAGGGCTGGAGCGAGACGCAGGTCGTGGTGCGCTTCTGGATCGTCACCATGCTGCTGTGCCTCATCGGCCTGGCCAGCCTCAAGCTGCGTTGAGGGCGCTGATGGACTTCCTGCGCGGCTGCTCCGTCCTCGTGCTCGGCCTGGGGGCCTCGGGACTGGCGATGGCGCGCTGGTGCGCGCGCCACGGCGCGCAGGTTCAGGTCTGGGATTCGCGCGCCGAACCGCCGCAGGCCGCGGCGCTGCGCGCCGAGCTGCCGCAGCTGCGCCTGTTCTCCGGCGAGCTCGGCAGCGCACTGCCCGAGGGCGTGAAGCTGGTGCTGAAGAGCCCGGGCCTGGCGCCGCACGATGCGCGCATCGCGCCGCTGCTGGCGAGCGCACGCGCCAGCGGCATCGCCGTCATGGCCGAGCTCGACCTCTTCATGCGCGCCCTCGCCGACTTGAAGGCGCGCACCGCGGCCGAGGCCGCGCCTGCGCCTGGCTACGCGCCGCAGCTGCTGGCGATCACCGGCACCAACGGCAAGACGACGACGACCGCGCTCACCGCGCTGCTGCTGGAACGCGCGGGGCGGCGCGTCGCGGTGGCCGGAAACATCATGCCGACGCTGCTCGAGCGCCTGGCGCAGATGCTCGATACGCCTCGCGCCGAGTGGCCCGAGGTCTGGGTGCTCGAGCTCTCGAGCTTCCAGCTCGCCGATGCGCAAGGCTTCGAACCGAGTGCGGGCGTCGTGCTCAACCTGACGCAGGACCATCTCGACTGGCACGGCGACATGGCCGCCTACGCCGCGGCCAAGGTGCGCGTCTTCGGCGCGGGGGCGACGATGGTCGTGAACCGCGACGACGCTGCGGTCGAGGCGATGGTGCCCGCGCCGCTGCCGCCGAAGGGCGCGCGCGGCAAGCCGTCGCCCGCGCAGCGCCAGGTGCTGCGCTTCGGCCTCACGGCGCCGCAGCGGCCCGGCGACTTCGGCCTCGTCGTCGAGAACGGCATGGCCTGGCTGGTGCGCGCGCGGCCGTCCGACGAGCCGCTGCCGCGCAAGCGCGGCGACGAGGCGCCGGAGATCCACCTGCAGCGGCTGATGCCGGCCGAGGCCTTGCGCCTGCGCGGCCGCCACAACGCCGCGAACGCGCTCGCGGCGCTGGCGCTCGCCGGTGCGGCCGGCGGCGCGCTCGCGCCGATGCTGCACGGCCTGCGCGAGTACGGCGGCGAGCCGCATCGCGTGCAGTGGCTGGGCCAGGTCGGCGGCGTCGCCGTCTACGACGACAGCAAGGGCACCAATGTCGGCGCCAGCGTCGCCGCGCTCGAAGGCCTGGCGGCCGACCATGCGCCTGGGCGCCTGGCGGTGATCCTCGGCGGGCAGGGCAAGGGGCAGGACTTCGCGCCGCTGGCCGCGCCGCTGGCGCGTCACGCGCGCGCGGTGGCGCTCATCGGCGAGGACGCCGAAGCCATCGCCGCGGCGGTCGTGAACTGCGGCGTGCCGATCGCTCGCCACGCCACGCTGCCCGAGGCGGTGGCCTGGTGCTTCGCGCAGGCTCGGGCCGGCGACGCCGTGCTGCTGAGCCCGGCCTGCGCCAGCCTGGACATGTTCCGCGACTACGCGCAGCGCGCCGAGGTCTTCGCGCAGGCGGTGCGCGGGATCGCCGCCGAGCGGGGGGAATCGCTGTGACGGCGGCGCGCGCCCCTTCGGCCAGCGCCGCCCGCCGCGGCTGGCGCGACGCGCTGCCGCGCTGCTTGCTGCGGCGCGAGGGAGCATGGACGGGGGCGCGGCGCGCGCTGCCGGTGCGCGACGGCAGCCATGTCGCCAGCCTGCGCCCGGCGCGGCTGACGGACTTCGACCACACGCTGGTGCTGGTCGTATTCGCGCTCCTGGCCTTCGGACTCGTGATGGTCTATTCGGCCTCGGTGGCGCTGCCCGACAACCCGCGCTTCGCGCGCTACACGCCCACCTACTTCCTCCTGCGCCACGTGGCGTTCATCGGCTTCGGCCTAGTGTGCGCGCTCATCGCGACGCAGTTCGCCACCGACGTCTGGGAGCGCCACGCCAAGCTGGTTTTCGTGCTCGCGATCGTGCTGCTGATCGTCGTGCTCGTCCCGGGCATCGGCAAGGTCGTCAACTTCTCGCGCCGCTGGATCCCGCTCGGGCTCATCAACTTCCAGCCCTCCGAGCTGGCCAAGCTGGCGATCGCGATGTACGCCGCCGACTACATGGTGCGCAAGATGGACGTGAAGGAGAAGTTCATCCGCGCGGTGTGGCCGATGGCGGTGGCGCTGGCCTTCATCGGCTTGCTGCTGCTGCGCCAGCCCGACATGGGCGCCTTCATCGTCATCGCGGCGATCGCCATGGGCATCCTCTTCCTCGGCGGCGTCAACGCGCGCATGTCGCTGCTCATCGCCGCCGTGGTGATCGGCACCTTCGCGCTCATCATCACCTTCGACGACCTGCGGCGCGAGCGCATCCTCGCCTACCTCGACCCCTGGAACCCGAAGTACGTGCAGGGCAAGGCCTACCAGCTCACGCACAGCCTGATCGCCATCGGCCGCGGCGAGCTCTTCGGCCAGGGCCTGGGCGCGAGCGTCGAGAAGCTGCACTACCTGCCCGAGGCCCACACGGACTTCCTGCTCGCCGTGATCGGCGAGGAACTCGGCTTCGTCGGCGTCACCGTCGTGATCGTGCTCTTCTTCTGGCTCACGCGGCGCGTGTTCGTCATCGGCCGCCAGGCGATCGCGCTCGATCGCGTCTTCGCCGGGCTGATGACGCAGGGCATCGGCCTCTGGATCGGCGCGCAGGCCTTGATCAACATCAGCGTGAACCTGGGCGCGCTGCCGACCAAGGGGCTGACGCTGCCGCTGATGAGCTACGGCGGCTCCGCGATCGTGATGAACCTGGTGGCGCTGGGTCTTGTCCTGCGCGTCGATCGCGAGAACCGCGCCCTCATGCGCGGAGGGCGCGCATGAGCCACCTCGTCATCATGGCCGCGGGCACCGGCGGCCACATCATCCCGGGGCTCGCCGTGGCGCGCGAAATGAGCGCGCGCGGCTGGACGCTGAGCTGGCTGGGAACGACCGCGGGCATGGAGAACCAGCTCGTTCCCAAGGCCGGAATCGCGCTCGACACGATCGCCTTCTCCGGCCTGCGCGGCAAGGGCCTGCTGGGCTGGGCGAGCGGCGGCCTGCGGCTGCAGAAGGCCTTCTGGGACTGCCACCGCATCCTGCGCCGGCGCGCGGCCGACGCGGTGCTCGGCATGGGCGGCTATGTCTGCTTCCCCGGCGGCCTGATGGCCTCGGCGCTGGGCCGGCCGCTGGTGCTCATGAACTCGGACGCGGCACTGCTGCTGTCCAACAAGTGGCTGCTGCCGCTGGCCGACCGCGTCGCCTTCGGCTTCCCCGGTGAGGCCGCCGCACGCACGCGCAACGCCGTCGTCACCGGCAACCCGGTGCGCGCCGAGATCGAGGCCATTGCCGCGCCCGAGCAGCGCCTGGCGTCGCGGCACGGGCGGTTGCGCGTTCTGGTGGTCGGCGGCAGCCTGGGCGCGCGCGTACTCAACGAGACGCTGCCGCAGGCGCTGGCGCTGCTGGTCCCCGAAGAGCGCCCGCTGCTCACGCACCAGACCGGCCACGCGCATCACGCGGCGGTGGAGGAGGCCTACGAGCGCGCCGGCGTGCAGGCGCAGGTGTTGCCTTTCATCGACGACATGGCCGCACAGCTGGCGCAGACCGACCTCATGATCTGCCGCGCCGGCGCCATCACGGTGAGCGAGCTCTGCGCCGCGGGCGTGCCCGCCATCCTCGTGCCGCTGATCGTCTCCACCACCAGCCACCAGCGCGACAACGCCGCCTGGATGGCGCAGCACGAGGCCGCCATCCACCTGCCGCAGGCCGAGCTCACGCCCGCGCGCCTGGCGGACGATCTGAAGGCGCTGACGCGGGCGCGCCTGCTCGCCATGGCCTGCAAGGCGCGCGCGCTGGCGCGCCCGCAGGCCGCGGCGCGCGTGGCCGACGCCATCGAGGCCGCCGCGGCGCCGCGCCGGCCGAAGGGGCAGGCATGAAGCACGCGCTGCGCCGCGTCCACTTCACCGGCATCGGCGGCGCCGGCATGAGCGGCATCGCCGAGATGTTGCACGCGCAGGGCTATGCCGTCAGCGGCAGCGACCTGGCGGCGAGCGACGCCACGGCGCGCCTGCAGCAGCTCGGCGTGCACGTGGCGATCGGACACGCGGCGACGAACGTCGTCGGTGCGCAGGCGCTCGTCGTCTCCAGCGCCGTGAAGCCGGACAACCCGGAACTGCTGGCCGCGCGCGCGCGCGGCATACCCGTCGTGCACCGCGCGCAGATGCTGGCCGAACTCATGCGCCGCCAGCAGGGCATCGCCATCGCCGGCACGCACGGCAAGACGACGACGACCTCGCTCGTCACCGAAGTGCTGCTCGAGGCCGGCGCCGAGCCCAGCTTCGTCATCGGCGGCACGCTGGCGCGCACCGGCTCCAACAGCCAGCTCGGGCGCGGCGAGTTCATCGTCGTCGAGGCCGACGAGAGCGACGCCTCCTTCCTGCACCTGCTGCCGGTGCTGTGCGTCGTCACCAACATCGACGCCGACCACCTCGAGGCCTACGGCCACAGCCTGCAGCGGCTGCACACGGCCTTCGTCGACTTCCTGCATCGCATGCCCTTTTACGGCGCGGCCGTGGTCTGCAGCGACGACCCCGGCGTGCAGGCCATCCTGCCGCGCCTGCAGCGCCCGCTCGTGCGCTACGGCCTGCAGCCCGACGCCGACGTGCGCGCGCGCGCGCTGCAGGCCTTGCCCGGCGGCGGCATGCGCTTCGTCGCCGAGCGCCGCGGCGCGGCGCCGCTGCCCGTCGAGCTCGGCCTCTCGGGCGCGCACAACGTGCGCAACGCGCTGGCGGCGATCGCCGTGGCCGCCGAGCTGGGTCTGCCCGACGCCGCCGTGCAGCGCGCGCTCGCCGGCTTTGCCGGCGTTGGCCGGCGCTTCCAGGCGCACGGCCGCTGGCGCTGCGCCGACGGCGGCGAGGCCACGCTCATCGACGACTACGGCCACCATCCGGCGGAGATTGCCGCCGTGCTCGAGGCCGCGCGCGGCGCCTTCCCAGGGCAGCGCCTGCTGCTGGCCTTCCAGCCGCACCGCTACACGCGCACGCGCGACTGCTTCGCCGAGTTCGTGCGCGTGCTCGGCCAGGCCGACGCGCTGGTGCTGACCGAGGTCTACGCCGCCGGCGAGGCCGCGATCGCCGGCGCCGACGCCGCCGCGCTGGCGCAGGCGCTCACCGGCGCCGGCCGCGCCGTGCGCCTCGTGCCGCGCCTGGCCGACCTGCCCGCGGCGCTGGCGGCCGAGCTGCGCGGCGGCGACGTGCTGCTGACGATGGGCGCGGGCTCCATCGGCGGCACCTGTGCGGCCCTGCAGGCGCTGGCCGCGAGTGGAGGATCATGCGCATGAACGAGAGGTCGCGCGTGGACGTGCAGGCGCTGGGCAAGGTCGCCGTGCTCATGGGCGGGACGAGCGCCGAGCGCGAGATCTCGCTGCTCTCCGGGCAGGGCGTGCTCGACGCGCTGCGCGCGCTGGGCGTCGACGCACACGCCTTCGACCCCGCGCTGCAGCCGCTGGCCGAGCTGAAGACGCAGGGCTTCGCGCGCGCCTTCATCGCCTTGCACGGCCGCCACGGCGAGGACGGCACGGTGCAGGGCGCGCTCGAGCTGCTGGGCATCCCCTACACCGGCAGCGGTGTCATGGCCAGCGCCATCGCCATGGACAAGGTCATGACCAAGCGCGTCTGGCTGGCCGAAGGGCTGCCCACGCCGCCCTGGGTCTGTCTCGGTGCCGGGCAGCGCGCGCGCGAGGACCTGCTGGCCGTGCCCGACGCGCTCGGCCTGCCGCTCATCGTCAAGCCCGCGCGCGAGGGCAGCTCGATCGGCGTGAGCAAGGTGCAGGGCTACTCGCAGATGCAGGACGCGGTGCGGCTGGCGGCCACGCACGACGCCGAGGTGCTGTGCGAGGCCTTCATCGACGGCATCGAGCTCACCTGCCCGGTGCTGGGCCAGGGGGAGGCGGCGCGCGCGCTGCCGGTGATCCGCATCGACGCCCCCGAGGGCTGCTACGACTACCAGAACAAGTACTTCACCGACGCCGTCGCCTACCGCGTGCCCAGCGGCCTGGACGCCGCCGAGGAGGCCGAGGTGCAGCGCCTGACGCTGGCCGCCTATCGCGCCCTGGGTTGCCGCGGCTGGGGCCGCGCCGACCTGATGCTGCGCAGCAGCGACCGCCGCCTCTTCCTCATCGAGATGAACACCAGCCCCGGCATGACCGGGCATTCGCTGGTGCCGATGTCGGCCAAGGCCGCCGGCATCTCGTATCCGCAGCTATGCCTGCAGCTGCTGGCGGCGGCGACGCTGGACTGCACGGCCGGAGGCGCTGCATGAGCAGCCTGCGCCTGACGCGCGACGCCGCGCCGGCCGTCATGCCGGCGCTGCCCGCCGACGTGCGCCTGACGCAGGCGGTGGCGAGCCTGATCTTCCTGCTGCTGGCGGCGCTGCTGCTGACCGCGCTGGTGCTGTGGCTGGCGCGCTCGCCGATGTTCCAGCTGCGTGGCATCCGCGTCGAGGGCGTGCTGCAGCGCATCGACGCCGCGACGCTGCGCGCGAGCGTGACGCCGCGCGTGTCGGGCAACTTCTTCAGCGCCGACCTGGACGCGGTACGTGCCGCTTTCGAGGGCGTTCCCTGGGTGCGCCGCGCGAGCGTGCGCCGCGTCTGGCCCGACCGCCTGGTGGTGACGATCGAAGAACACCATGCCGCGGCCCTGTGGCAGGGCGACGAGCGCGAGGACCGTCTCGTCAACCGGCAGGGGGAGGTCTTCGTCGCCAACGTCGGCGACGTCGAGGACGAGGGGCTTCCCATCCTCGCCGGCCCCGAAGGCAGTGCCGCGGCGCTGCTGACGATGGTGCGGCGGCTGCAGCCGCTGCTTCAGGCGCTCCCGGCGCGCGTCGAGGAACTGCGGCTTTCGGGGCGTGGCAGCTGGCGCGTGCTGCTCGACAGCGGCGCACGCATCGAGCTCGGCCGCGGCGGCGAGGACGAGGTGCTGGCGCGCACGCAGCGCTTCGTGCGCACGCTGCCGCAAGTCACCGCGCGCCTGCGCGCGCCGCTGGAAGCCGCCGACCTGCGCCACACCGAGGGCTACGCCGTGCGCCTGCGCGGCGTCGGCACCCTCCAGGCCGCGCCCCCGGGAGCCGAACCCGCACGCTGAAGAGCCCACGCCATGCCCAAAGAACAGATGGACCTCGTCTTCGGACTCGACATCGGCACCGCCAAGGTGATGGTCGTCGCGGCCGAGGTGCTGCAGGACGGAGAGCTGCGCGTCGCCGGCCTCGGCGTAGCGCCCGCGCACGGCTTGAAGCGCGGCGTCGTCGTCAACATCGACGCCACCGTGCAGAGCATCCAGCAGGCACTGAAGGAGGCCGAGATGATGGCCGCCTGCAAGATCGACCGCGTCTACACCGGCATCACCGGCAGCCACATCCGCGGCCAGAACAGCACCGGCATGGTGATCGTGCGCGACAACCGCGAGGTCACGCCGGTGGACGTGACGCGCGTCATCGAGACCGCCAAGGCGATCAACATCCCCGGCGACCAGCGCCTGCTGCTGGTCGAGCCGCAGGAGTACGTCATCGACGGGCACGAGGTGAAGGAGCCCATCGGCATGAGCGGCAGCCGCCTCGAGGTGAAGGTGCACATCGTCACCGGGGCGCAGAGCGCGGCCGAGAACATCCTCAAGTGCGTGCGCCGCTGCGGCCTGGAAGTCGATCGCCTGGTGCTCAACCCGAGCGCCAGCGCCGCCGCGGTGCTGACCGAGGACGAGAAGCAGCTCGGCGCGGCGGTGGTCGACATCGGCGCCGGCACCACCGACGTGCAGATCTACACCGAAGGCAGCGTGCGCCACACCGCGGTGATCCCCATCGCCGGCGACCTCATCACCAGCGACATCGCGATGGCGCTGCGCACGCCGACCAAGGACGCCGAGGAGATCAAGGTCGAGCACGGCGTGGCCAAGCAGCTCCTGGCCGACCCCGCCGAGCAGGTGGAGGTGCCGGGCCTGGGCGACCGCGAGCCGCGCATGCTCAGCCGCCAGGCGCTGGCCGGCGTCATCGAGCCGCGCGTGGAGGAGATCTTCTCCCTCGTGCACCAGGTCATCCGCGAGAGCGGCTACGAGGAGCTGCTCTCCAGCGGCATCGTGCTCTGCGGCGGCAGCGCGGTCATGCCCGGCATGGTCGAGCTCGGCGAGGACATCTTCCTCAAGCCCGTGCGCAAGGGCCTGCCGACCTATCGCGGCGCCCTGGCCGACATGGTTGCCAACCCGCGTTCGGCGACGGTGATGGGGCTGCTGGAGGACGCACGGCTGGCGCGCGCGCGCGGCCAGCGGGCGGCGGCGCAGGGCGGATCGATGTCGACGCTCTTCGGGCGTGCGCGCGACTGGCTGCTGGGAAATTTCTGAAGAGGTTCGAGGAAGGGCACGCAACCGAGGCCCATGAGTGACGAAGCAAGCGACTGTTCTTTGTTTGGCAACTGCAGGCGACCCGAAGGAGGTTCACATGCCTATCGAAATGATCGAAGAGTTTGACCAGGGCACCCAGATCAAGGTGATCGGGGTCGGCGGTGGCGGCGGCAACGCCGTCGAGCACATGATCGCGCAAGGGGTGCAGGGCGTGGACTTCATCTGCGCCAACACCGACGCTCAGGCGCTCAACCGCAGCAACGCGCGCACCCTGGTGCAGCTGGGCACCTCGGGCCTGGGCGCGGGCTCCAAGCCCGAGGTCGCGCGCGCCGCCGCCGAGGACGCCGAAGCGCAGATCCGCGAGGCCATCGCGGGCGCGCACATGCTCTTCATCACCGCGGGCATGGGCGGCGGCACCGGCACCGGCGCCGCGCCGGTGATCGCGCGCCTGGCCAAGGAGATGGGCATCCTCACCGTCGGCGTGGTGACCAAGCCCTTCGAGTTCGAGGGCCGGCGCCGCGGCAAGCAGGCCGACGACGGTGTCGTCGAACTCGAGGCCAACGTCGACAGCCTGATCGTCGTGCTCAACGAGAAGCTGCTCGAGGTCATGGGCGACGACGTGACGCAGGAGCAGGCCTTCGCGCACGCCAACGACGTGCTGAAGAACGCGGTCGGCGGCATCAGCGACATCATCCACATCCCCGGTCTCGTCAACGTCGACTTCGAGGACGTGAAGACGGTGATGAGCGAGCCCGGCAAGGCGATGATGGGAACCGCCAGCGCCGGCGGCCCGGACCGCGCCACCAAGGCTGCGGAAGCCGCCGTCGCCTGCCCGTTGCTGGAGGGAATCGACCTTTCCGGCGCGCGCGGCGTGCTCGTGCTCATCGCCGCGGCGAAGAACAGCTTCAAGCTCGCCGAGAGCCGCAACGCGATGAACACCATCCGTCGCTACGCCGCCGACGAGGCGCACGTCATCTACGGCACCGCCTACGACGAGAGCCTGGGCGACCAGCTGCGCGTGACGGTGATCGCCACCGGCCTGTCCAGCGCACGGAGGGCTGAAAGTCGCCCCCCCACGCTGAACGTCGTGCAGCCCGCGGTCGCAGCGATGCGCACCGGCACCGACAACCTGCCGATCCTCAACCAGCCGATGCAGCCGGCCGCAGGCGGCACCGAACCCTATGCCGGGTTGAACACGCCCAGCGTCTGGCGCAACGCACGCAGCCAGGCCGCGGCCAAGGTCGAGGCGCTGTCCAGCAACGGCATGGACGAGATCGAGATCCCGGCCTTCCTGCGCAAGCAGGCGGACTGATCCACGGCTGCGCCAGCCGGAGCGCTCACGAGGGCGGCCACGGGCGCCCTCGTTGCTGTGCGGCGCTCGGCGTCACGGTGTCGGCCGAGCGCGCTTCGCACCGGGACCAGGCCATCGCCCAGAAGCCGCGCCTTCAGGTTGCCGGTCGCCGGACCGAGGCTGGCCGCGATCGCCGCGCCGCGAGGTGCCGCAGCAGGGCCACCAGCAAGGCCGCGAGCAGCAGGCCGGGGAACAATCGGCCCTCCAGATGATGCAGCGTGCCCAGCAGCGCCAACAGGACCAACAGCGCCTACAGCGCCAGCGAGGGCCGTGCGGCCAGCGCCGAGCGCCAGCGAAGCAGTTCGGGGTGGCGCGCGTCGGGCTGCACCTTGACGATGCGGGCGAAGTCCACCGCCACCACGGCGGTGATGTCGGCGACGCTGAAGCGATCCGCGGCGACGAACTCGCGGCCCTCGAGCTGCCGGTCGAGGTCGACGAGGAACTGCTGCAGGCGCGCCAGCCCGCGCTCGGCCAGCGCCGGGATCTGCGCGTAGTCGACCGGGCCGGGAAGGGCGCGGCCGGCCATCGCCGGCGTGCGGTTGCGCAGCGCCTCGGCCACCGCCAGCAGGCCCTCGAACTCGACGCGCCAGTTCCAGCTCGCGATCGCCGCCTTCTCCGCCGGCGTCGTCCCGAGCAGCGGCGGTTCCGGGAACGCCGCTTCGGCCCAGGCGGCGATGCCGGCGTTGTCGCTGAGCAGCAGGCCGTCGTCGGTGCGCAGCACCGGCACCGTGCACTGTGGATTCAGGCGCCGGAAGGCCTCACCGAACTGCTCCCCGCGGCGCAGGTCGATCTGCACCGTGTCGTGCGCGATGCCCTTCTCGGCAAGCAGGATGCGCGCGCGCCGCGGGCTCGGGGCGGTGGCGCAGTCGTAGAAGATGATCATTCGGGCTTCTCCTCGGGGGACGGCACCCGGAGCCGCCATCATGCCGTCGTTGTCCGGCACCGGTGCCTGGGGCATCATCGTGACCCAGGTTGCCTCAAGGAGGAAGCATGAAGACCCGACTGATCGCCATCGCGACCCTCGCGCTGCTGCTCGGCGCCTGCGGCGGACGCTATCACCAGCAGATGCGCAACGCCCAGCCGGCGGTCGAGGTCAGCGGCGACACGGTGAAGGCGGTGAACCCCGATCCGCTGCGTTTCCGCCCGGACATGGGCGCGGTCGTCATCACCTGGCACCTGCCGGCGGACTACCGCTTCGCGCGCAACGGCATCGTCATCGACGGCGAGCTCGACCGCCCGGGCGGCAAACTCACTTCGCGCGAGCAGAAGGAGATCACCGATTGCAAGCCGGTCGCCGACGGGCGGCAGTTCCAGTGCTACTACCGCAACTCGCGCCCCGGCACCTTCAAGTACACGGTGCGCGTACAGCGTCAGGGCAAGGCGCTGGCGCCGCTGGACCCGGAGATCACGAACATGCTGTGATCAGACGCGGCCGTCCAGGAGCGTGCCCAGCACGGTGGAGATGGCGGTGTCATCCGCGCTTCGCCCGTCGCGTTCCGCCGCCGTGTACACGGCTTCGCCCGATGCAGCACGGGCGCCGGCCATGAGCGGCTGCAGGAACGCATCGTCGTTGGCGTCGCGTCGAATGCCGTTGCGCGCCGAGCGCGCCTCGGCGCTGCCGTACAGCCAGGCGGCACGCGCGCCGTCTCCCTCCGCCGCCGCAAGACCGGCAAGGACTTCGAGCAGGCTTTGCGCGACCGGCTCGGAATCCATCGTCCGTGCGATCTCACGAACCTCGGCGAGCATGCCGCGCGCTGAAGCCGTGTCGCCGCGCGTGATCGTCATCATGGCCTGGTTGAGCAGCCCGATCGCCATGCTCTCGTGATCGCCCATCGTCCGCGCCAGCGCGATCACGCGCGCGTAGAGCGGTCCTGCCGCGTCGAAGTCGCCGTTGGCGCGGTGGAGCTGTGCCAGCGAATTGCTGGCGACCATCGTGACACGCGGGTTCGCCGCTTCGTCATGGACGCGCAGCGTCGCCTCGTACAGCGCCTGCGCCGCAGCGCGGTCGCCCAGGGCGAGATAGGCCATGCCGAGCGGCTGCATCACGGCGCTGATGCGCCCGGCGTCCCCGAGCTCATGGGCGATCGCACGGCTTTCCTCGAGGTGGCGCCGCGCTTCCTCGAAGCGGCCGAGGAAGCAGCACAGCTGCCCGGCATCGCAGAGCACGCGGCAGCGCCCGAAGTCGCGCTCCTCGGCCCGCGTGCGCGCCAGCGCCTCGAGGGTGACGCGGTGCCCGAGTTCGAGCAGCCCGCGCGTGCGCCAATAGGCCTTGAGGACGAAGACGAGTTCCAGCCCGGCGTCGCGGCAGGCGGCGTCGCGCCCGCAGGCCACGTGTGCGGCCAGCAGGTTGTCGCGCTCGGCGTCCAGGCAGTGCAGCCAGGCCGCCTGCTCGGGCCCCGAGAGCTTTTGCGGCGACTCCGCGGCAAAGCGCAGGAAGTGCTCGACGTGGCGTCGCCGCGTCGCCGTCGCGTCGCCGCTCGCGTCGAGCTTCTCGGCCGCATAGGCGTGCACGGTGTCGAGCATGAGGTAGCGCTCGCCCCCCGGCGCCAAGACGACGAGCGACTTCTCCACCAGGCGGCCGAGCAGGTCCAGCACCTCGGCCTCCTGCAGCCCATTGCCCGCGGTCACCGCCTCGGCGGACTCGAGCGTCCAGCCGCCGGCGAAAACCGCCAGCCGCGCGAACAGCAGGCGCTCGGGCTCGCTCAGCAGTTCGTGGCTCCAGTCGATCAGCGCGCGCAAGGTGCGCTGGCGCGGCAGCACCGTCCGGTCGTCGGTCTTCAGCAGCGCGAAGCGGTCGACCAGTCGCCGCGAGATCGCCTGCACCGAGAGCGTGCGCACGCGCGCCGCGGCGAGCTCTAGCGCCAGCGGAATGCCGTCCAGCGTGCGGCAGACCGCCGCCACCGCCGCCACGTTGCCGGCCTCCAGCGCGAAGGCCGGCTGCACCGCCCGGGCGCGCTCGACGAAGAGCTGCACCCCCTCGTGCCGCAGCAACGCCGCGGGTGAGGTGCGGCCGTCGACGTCGGAGGGTGCAGGCACCGACAACGCCGGCACCGGGTAGACCGTCTCCCCGGCGATCTTCAGCGTGTCGCGGCTGCTGGCGAGCACGCGCACGCCGGCAGCGGCCTGCAGCAGCTGCTTGGCGAGTTCGGCGCAGGCGTGCAGCACGTGCTCGCAGTTGTCGAGGACGATCAGCAGGCGGCGCTCGCGCACCCAGTGCAGCAGCGTCTCGGTCAGGCTGCGCCCGCGCTCTTCGGCCAGCCCGAGCACGCCCGCCAGCACCTGCGGCACGCGCGCGCCATCGACCAGCGGGGCGAGCTCGACGAGCCAGACGCCGTCGGGGTATTCGTCCAGCAGCGTGGCAGCCAGCTGCAGCGACAGGCGCGACTTGCCCATGCCGCCCATTCCCAGCAGCGTCAGCAGCCGCGAGCGCGCGAGCAACTCGCGCGCTTCGGCGAGCTCGCGTTCGCGTCCGACGAAGCGGTTCAACGCCTGCGGCAGGTTGCTCGGCGTGCGCGCGAGTGCGCGCAGCGGCGGGAAGGCCGCGCGCAGCGCGGGGTGCAGCAGTTGCTGCAGATGCTCGGGCGCGTCGAGGTCGCGCAGCCGCGCCGTGCCGAGGTCGAGCAGCGCGCAGGGCGCGGGCAGGCGCGCGCGCACGGCGTCGGCCACCGTCTGCGACAGCAGCACCTGCCCGCCGTGCGCCGCGGCCATGATGCGCGCGGCGCGATTGAGCGCCGGGCCGTAGTAGTCGCCGTCGCGGCGCTCGGCGGGCCCGAGGTGCAGGCCGGCGCGCACCTTCAGCTCGATCCCGGCCACGGGCGCCCGTGCGAGCTCGAGCTGCATCTCGAGCACCGCCTGCAGCGCGTCCAGCGGCTCGCCGAAGACGGCGTGAATGCCGTCTCCGGTGGTCTTCACGATGCGCCCACGCCACGCGCCCACGGCATCGCGGCAGATCGCATCGTGCTGCGCGAGCGCGCTGCGCATGGCTTCGGGCTCGCGCTCCCACAGGCGCGTACTGCCCTCGATGTCGGTGAAGACGAAGGTCGCGGTGACGGCGGGATCGGACACGTGGGCCTGGACGACGCGCGCGATCGGCGCGCTTGCGGCGCGGATTGTGGACCGCAGCGCCGCTGCCGGCCGTTTTCACACGTCAAGCCGGCGTCGATCCTGCAGGAGACCGGGCGCACCGCGGCGACCGCGGTCAGCCTATCATGAGTCCATGCTCGCCGCTCCCGCCCGGACAACCTGGCATGCGCGCTTCGGCGTGCTGCAGCGGCGCGCCCGCGCGAGCTGGCGCACGCTGCACCTGGGGGCGCTGGTGGTGGCGCTGGCGCTCGCGCCGTCGACTTATCGCCGCCCCTGGCGGCAGCCGATGGCGGCGCAGCTCGTGCGCGCGGCGTATCCGCTGCTGCCCTGGTTCACGCTGCTGGCGGCGATCGCCAGCCTCGTCGTCATCCGCATCGTGCTGGTGACGGCGCAGAGCTACGGCCTGTCGCAGTACGCGCTGGGCATGGTGGTGCGCGTGTTCGTGCTCGAACTGATCCCGATGTCGGCGGCGCTCGCCGTCGCGCTGCGCGTGACGATCCCCATGGCCGCCGAGATCGCCGGCACGGCGGCGGAGCGCGCCACGAGCCTGCCCTGGCTGCGCGAGCAACTGGCGCCGCGCGTGCTGGCGGGCATGGTAGCCGTGCTGCTGCTGGCGGCGGTGGGCTCGCTGCTGGCGCTGGTGCTGACCTACCTGCTGGCACATGGCTTCACGCCCTATGCGTTCGCACGCTTCACGCGCCTCGTGGGCCAGATCTTCGATCCGGTGGTCGCGCTCGTCTTCGTGCTCAAGACCGCGGCGCTGGCGCTGGCGGTGTCGGTGGCGCCGCTGGGCGCGGCAGTGCGGGCGGACGCGGCCGGCGCCGAGACGGCGGCGCAGCGCGGCGCGCTGCGGCTCTTCATGCTCGTGCTGACGATCGAGATCCTGGCGCTGATGGGCAGCTACCTGCAATGACCGTGCCGCTTCAGCCCCAGACCCCGCCCGTGGCGGCCGCGCCCACGCCTTCGCCCAGCGCCGCGGAGGCCGCACTCGAGCGCCGTGCGGGCGCGCTGCTCGTGCTGCTGGCGCTGCTGCTGCTGGCCTCGGCGCTCTACGTCCTCTACGCGCGCGGCAGCTTCGAACCCACGCAGCGCCTGGTGCTGCTCGCGCAGGACAGCGAGGGCGTGAGCGTAGGCATGGACATGACCTTTTCCGGCTTCCCGATCGGGCGTGTGCGCCGCATCGAGCTGGATGCGGACGGCAACGTGCGCATCCTCGTCGACGTGCCGCGCAAGGACGCGCACTGGCTGCGAAGTTCGAGCGTGTTCACGATGTCGCGCGGCCTCGTCGGCGGCACGGCGATCAAGGCCTACAGCGGCGTCCTCTCCGATCCGCCGCTGCCGGACGGCGCCGAGCGCACGGTGCTCGCGGGCGACGCGACGGCCGAGATACCTCAGCTCATGAGCAGCGCGCGCGAACTGCTGGAAAATCTCGGCCGCCTGACCGCACCCGACGCGGCGCTGGCGGCGACGCTGGAGAACCTGCAGCGCAGCAGCGGGCGCCTCGAGGAGCTGATGGACAAGACGACCGGCAGGCAGGGCGCCATCGGCGCGCTGCTGGGCGAGGACGCGCCGCAGGTCGCGGCCGCGCTCGCGCGCACGCAGCAGCTGCTGGAGCGGCTGGACGCGCTCGCCGCGCGCACCGACGGCGTGATCGCGCGCGCCGAGGACAGGCTGCTGGGCGAGCACGGCCTCGCCGCCGACGTGCAGGTCGCGGTGCGCCGGATCGATGCGCTGCTGGCCGAGGCCCGCACCAGCCTGCAGAAGGTCGATGCCGTGCTGCAGGACGCGCAGGCGGTGGCGGCGCAGGCGCGTGTGGCCAGCGTCGACCTCGGCGCGCTGCGCGCCGAGGTCGACGCCAGCCTGCGCAAGGTGGAGCAGCTGGTCAACGACCTCAACCGCCGCTGGCCCTTCAAGCGCGAACCGGAGTTGAAGCTGCCATGAAGCCCGCGTCTGCCCAGCGCCTGCCGCGCTCCGTCCCGCTGCGCAGGCGCGCGCTTGCGCGGCCGTTCTTCGCGCTGCTCCTCCCGGTGTCCCTGGCGCTGCCGGGCCTGCTCTCGGGCTGCGCGTCCCCGCCTACGCCCGATTGGCAGATCAATGCCGGCTCGGCGCTGCAGCGCATGCAGCAGGCGCTGCTGCAGGGCAACGATCGCGTGGCGACGAACGAGTACCAGCGCGCGCGCGCCGAAGTCGCCAGCACCGGCCGGCCGGAGCTGGTGGCGCGTGTCGAGCTGCTGCGCTGCGCCGCATGGACGGCGAGCCTGCAGTTCGAGCCCTGCGAAGGCTTCGAGCGCCTGCGCCTCGATGCCGCGGAGCCGGAGCGGGCCTATGCCGCGTACCTGCGCGGCCATCTCGACGCCGGCCAGCGCAGCCTGCTGCCGCCGGCGCAGCAGCCGCTGGCGCTGGCGCCACAGGACGAGGCGGCGCAGCTGGCCGCGCTGCAGGCGACGGCCGACCCGCTCTCGCGCCTGCTGGGGGCCGCGCTCTGGCTGCGCGCGGGGCAGGCCTCGCCGGCGGTGATCGAGCTCGCCGTGCAGACCGCCTCCGCGCAGGGCTGGCGCCGGCCGCTGCTGTCCTGGCTCGCGGTGCAGCAGCAGCGCGCGCGCGCGGCCGGTGACATCCCCGAGGCCAATCGCATCGGCCGCCGCATCGAGCTCGTGCTGCAGGGCCGGGACGGTTGACGCAAGGTCAAGTCGCCAGTGCGCGCGCGTGGTGCGCGACGTGCTCGCCGATGAAGCTGGCGATGAAGTAGTAGCTGTGGTCGTAGCCGGCACGCACGCGCAAGTCCAGCGCATGGCCGGCGGCGGCGCAGGCCCGCCGCAGCAGGTCGGGCCGGAGCTGCTCGAGGAATTCGTCCTCCTCGCCCTGGTCGACGAGCAGGGGCAGGCGCTCGGGCGCATCGGCCAGCAGACGCACCGCGTCCCATTCGCGCCAGCGGTCGGCGTCGGCGCCCAGGTAAGCGGCCAGCGCCTTGCGCCCCCAGGGCACCTGCGAAGGCGCGGCGATGGGCGCGAAGGCCGAGACGCTGCGGTAGCGCCCCGGGTGGCGCAAAGCGGTGACGAGTGCGCCATGCCCGCCCATGCTGTGCCCGAAGATGCCGCGCGCGCCGCTGGCGGCGAAGTGCTGCTCGACCAGCGCGGGCAGTTCCTCGGCGACGTAGTCCTGCATGCGGTAGTGCGGCGCCCAGGGCGCTTCGCTGGCGTTGACGTAGAAGCCCGCGCCCTGGCCGAGATCGTAGGCGGCATCGTCGGCCACGCCCTCGCCGCGCGGGCTGGTGTCGGGCGCGACGATGATCAGCTCGTGCGCGGCCGCGAACGGCTGCGCGCCGGCCTTGGTGATGAAGTTCTGCTCATTGCATGTCAGCCCCGAGAGCCAGTAGAGCACGGGGCGCTGCTCTCCGCGCAGCGCTGCGGGCGGGAGGTAGATGCCGAACTTCATCGGCGTGCCGGTGCTGCGGCTGTCGTGCCGCCAGACCTCCTGGCGGCCGCCGAAGCTGGCGTGCTGTTCGATGCGCTCCATGGGTTCACCTCCGGTGGCGGGCGGGCGCCCGGCTCGCGTCCTGCATGGCGCCGGACTTCAGGATCTCGTGTCCGCGCGCCCGCGGAACGCGTTGCGCCAGCGCCGCGGCGACGTCGGCGGCATCGATGGCGCGCAGGTTGCGCGGGATCAGCGGGCGCAGCAGCGCATCCAGGCGTTCCCAGCGCAGCTCGCCGGGCCGCGGCGGCTGTCCCAGCGCCGCGCGGTCGCCGCGCAGCATCGACGGTCGGGCGATCACCCGTGCCTCGAAGGGCAGCGCCGCCAGCGCGTCCTCGAGTTCGCCCTTGACGCGGCTGTAGAAAACCGGGGAACGGGCGCCCGCGGCCTGCGCGGCGCGCGCCACCGCGAGGTTGGCGTCGAAGTCGACGGCGCGAAACCGCGCCTGGCTGCCGGCGTCCTTGATCGTCGTGCCCAGCGCCAGGTAGACCTCGTCCAGCGCGGGCAGCGCCGACAGAGCCGCGAAGTCCACGACGTGCATGGTCAGCTTCGGATGCGCCCACGCCAGCGGACGCCGCGCGAGCGCGTGCACCTGCGCGACGCTCGGATCGGCGCACAGGCGCGTGACGAGCGCACGCCCGACCAGCCCGGTGGCGCCCGCCACCGCCACCACGCGCGCGCGCCCGGCCAAGGCATCGACCTCAGTAATGCACGACGCTGCGGATCGACTCGCCCGCGTGCATCAACTCGAAGGCGCGGTTGATGTCCTGCAGCGGCATCGTGTGCGTGACGAAGGGCGCGAGCCGGATGCGCCCGGCCATCGCGTCCTCGACCATGCCGGGCAACTCGCTGCGGCCCTTGACGCCGCCGAACGCCGTTCCCAGCCAGCGCCGCCCGGTGACGAGCTGGAAGGGCCGCGTCGAGATCTCCTGCCCCGCACCGGCGACGCCGATGATCACCGACTGCCCCCAGCCGCGATGCGCGCATTCGAGCGCGGCGCGCATCACCTTGACGTTGCCGATGCACTCGAAGGAATGGTCCACGCCCCAGCCGGTCATCGCCACGATGACCTCCTGGATCGGCTGCTCGTGATCGTTCGGGTTCACGCAGTCGGTGGCGCCGAAGGTGCGCGCGAGGTCGAACTTCGAGGGATTGGTGTCGATCGCGATGATGCGCCCGGCTCGCGCGAGCTGGGCGCCCTGGATCACCGCCAGGCCGATTCCGCCCAGGCCGAACACGGCCACCGAGTCCCCCGGCTGCACCTTGGCGGTGTTCTTCACCGCCCCCAGGCCCGTGGTGACGCCGCAACCCAGCAGGCAGACCTGCTCGGGGTCGGCCTTCGGGTTCACCTTGGCCAGCGAAACCTCGGCGACGACCGTGTACTCGCTGAAGGTGCTGCAGCCCATGTAGTGGTAGACCGGCTTGCCGTCGAGCGAGAAGCGCGTCGTGCCGTCGGGCATCAGGCCCTTGCCCTGGGTGGCGCGCACGGCGGTGCAGAGGTTGCTCTTGCCGCTCTTGCAGAACAGGCATTGCCCGCATTCGGCGGTGTAGAGCGGGATCACGTGGTCGCCGGGGGCGACGCTCGTCACCCCTGCGCCGACCTCGACCACGATGCCCGCGCCCTCGTGGCCCAGCACCGCGGGGAACACGCCTTCGGGGTCGTCGCCCGAGAGCGTGAAGGCGTCGGTGTGGCAGACCCCGGTGTGCGTGATCTTCAACAGCACCTCGCCGGACTTCGGCGCGGCGACGTCGATGTCGACGATCTGCAGTGGCTGGCCGGCCCGGAAGGCCACGGCGGCGCGGGATTTCATCGGCAGAACCTCCGTTCACAAGCGACCCGCGTGCCTCGCGGGTCGCCCGCAGCGTAGCGCATGCGCGCGTCCGGGCAAGCAATCGGGGACAATGGCACGATGATTCCCCAGCGCAGCCTGAAGTCGCTCACGCGCGCGGTCGGCGTCGGCGTGCACAGCGGGCAGCGCGTCGAGCTCACGCTGCGCCCGGCACCGCCCGACACCGGCATCGTCTTTCGCCGCATCGACCTGCCGCGGCCGGTCGAGATCCCGGTCACGCCCGAGGCCGTCAGCGACACGCGCATGGCGACGACGATCAGCCGCGTCGACGATCCCGGCGGCCCCAAGGTGCAGACGATCGAGCACCTGCTCTCGGCCTGCGCGGGCCTTGGCATCGACAACCTCTACGTCGACATCACGGCCGAGGAAGTCCCCATCCTCGACGGCAGCGCCGCCAGCTTCGTCTTCCTGCTGCAGAGTGCCGGCATCGAGCTGCAGCAAGCGGCCAAGCGCTTCCTGCGCGTGAAGAAGGCGGTCGAGGTGCGCGAAGGCGAGGGCCAGGCGCTGAAGTGGGCGCGGCTGTCGCCCTTCGACGGCTACAAGCTCGCCTTCGAGATCGAGTTCCATCACCCGGCGCTGGACGCTACCGGCCAGCGCGTCGAGTTCGACTTCGGCTCGGGCCGCTACAAGCGCGACATCGCGCGTGCGCGCACCTTTGGCTTCACCCGCGACGTCGAGATGATGCGCGCGCGCGGCCTGGGCCTTGGCGGCAGCATGGACAACGTCATCGTCGTCGACGACTACCGCGTGCTCAATGCCGAAGGGCTTCGCTACGACGACGAGTTCGTCAAGCACAAGATCCTCGACGCCATGGGCGACATGCACGTCGCCGGCAAGCCGCTGATCGGCGCCTACACCGCCTTCAAGGGCGGGCACGCGCTCAACAACCAGCTGCTGCGCGCGCTGCTGGCCGACGCCGACGCCTTCGAAGTCGTCAGCTTCGATCGTGCCGCCGACGCACCTCGCGGCCTGGCCGAGCTGGCACCGGCCTGGTAGCGCGCAGCGGCCCGCGGCATGCTCATCGCCCGTCTCGTCTTCGGCCTGCTGCTGCTGGCCGGCGTGCTCTGCTTCGCGATGTACATCGGCACGCGGCAGACGCTCTGGCGCCGCCGCGGCGTCCTCATCCTAAAGTGGACGCTGCTGGCCGCGTTCGCCTTCTTCGCCGTGCTCATCCTCGAGCGGCTGGCTTTGATGCTGTAGGGGCGCGCGCGGCGGGGCAGGCCGGCCTGTTCGCGGCGAGCTCGTCGAGCGAAGCGATACCCCCTGCGCTTGGGGCATTGCCCCCACGGGCGCGCTCGCCTAGCATGCCGCGTGGACCCGCAGCACAGGAGGTTTCCGATGGCCGCACGTCGCTTCGGCATGGCGCTTGTCGCCGGGCTGGCAGCCCTCGCCCTGGTGGGCTGCGACGGTGCGCCGCAGGACGAGGTCGACGAGGCCGTCGACGAGCCGGTGGCGCAGGCGCCGCAGCCGTCGGCGCGCGGGCTGGCGGCGACGCTGCGTGCGGCGATGGGCGGCGGCACGCAGCAGGTGGCGATCGTCGACGCGCAGGGCTTCGGCCAGCCGATGGACGCGGCCACACTGGAGATCCCCGCCGGCTGGCAGGTGCAGGGCGGCGTGAGCTGGCAGCGCGGCGACCCCTGTGTCGGCAACCACCTTCGCATCGCCTGGACGGCTGCCGCGCCCGACGGCAGCGAAGCCTTCGAGGTGATGCATCCCTTCACCTGGCAGGTGCAGGGCCGCAGCGTGCAGATGAACCCGTGCCCGGTGTTGCCGTTCGCCTCGAACCGCGATTTCCTCATGGCCGTGGTGCAGCAGCGCCGCACCGGCGCGCGCGTGCTCGACTACCGCGACCGCGCCGACCTGGCGGCCCAGGCCGAGGCGCAGGCGCCGCCGCTGGCCCAGGGCATGCAGCGCAAGATCGACGCGGGCGAACTGCTGGTCGCCTATGCCGCGCCGGGCGGCGAAGTGCAGGAGCGCTTTTCCACCAGCGTCACCTTCACCGCGATCCAGGGCACGGTGATGGGCGGTTCGGGCATCGTCTACGCCCAGCGTCGCCTGGGCGGCCCGCCCGATGCGGAACTCGGCGCGCGCATCGTCGCCTCGATGAAGCCCAATGCGCAGTGGCTGGCGCTGATGCGCGACACCGGCCTGCGCGCCGAGCAGCAGTATTCGAGCAACCAGCGCCGGCAGATCGACCAATGGCACGCGCGCGAAATGGCGCGCATCAACGCCCAGGGTGCTGCCGACCGCGCCGCGATCCGTGCGCAGACGCAAAGCGAGCTCGCCGCCATCCAGGCTCAGACCTACGCCAACACGCAGGCGACGAACGACCGCATGCAGCGCCGCTCGATGGAAGGCATCGGCGAATACAACACCTACCGCGATACCGGAGGCAACGCCGTGCGCAGCAGCATCCACGGCGGCAGCCGGGTGCTGCAGCACGGTGAGGGCAGCTACAGCAGCACCAACGATCCCTACCTGCAGCCGCCCGGCAGCGTCGAACTGAAACGCGTACCCTGAGCGTCGTCGGAGAAGCCGGGTCGGGCTGATCCCGGTCGGCCCGCTGCGGCCTTCAGTACGTGCGCCCCTTGCGGTACTGCGCATGCTGCCGCCGCTGCAGCGGTGCTGCCGCGGCCAGCGCCGCGAACGAGGCACCCGCATGCGCGTGCGAGATCGCGAGGCCGAGCGCGTCCGCCGCGTCGCGGCCCGGCGGCGTGGACAAGGCGAGCAGGCGGCGCACCATCTCCTGCACCTGCGCCTTGTTGGCCAGGCCGTGGCCGACCACGGCCTTCTTCATCTGCAGTGCCGTGTACTCGGCCACGGGCAGCCCGGCGGCGACGAGCGCGGCCAAGGCCGCGCCACGCGCCTGCCCGAGCAGCAGCGTGCTCTGCGGGTTGACGTTGACGAAGACGATCTCCACCGCCGCGCACTGCGGCTGGTAGCGCTGCACGACCTCGCGCACGCCCTCGAAGATGATCTTCAGCCGCTGCGGCAGGTCGCCGCGCGGCGCCTCGGCGGTGCCGATGGTGCCGCTGGCGACGTAGGCCAGACGCTGCCCCCGCGCCTCGATGACCCCAAAGCCCGTGCGCTGCAGGCCGGGGTCGATGCCGAGGATGAGCATGGGGCGGGCGCACCGCCGCTGCGGCCCGGCTTGCGGCCTGGCCTAGAGGCGCTCGAAGATCGCCGCGATGCCCTGGCCGCCGCCGATGCACATCGTCACCAGCGCGTAGCGGCCATTGATGCGCTGCAGTTCGTACAGCGCCTTGGTGGCGATGAAGGCGCCCGAGCAGCCGATCGGGTGGCCCAGGGCGATGGCGCCGCCGTTGGGGTTGGTCTTCACGGGGTCGAGCTCGAGCCCGCGCGAGACGGCGATGGCCTGCGCCGCGAAGGCTTCGTTGCTTTCGACCACGTCCATCTGGCCGACCGTCATTCCGGCCTTCTTCAGGGCCAGCTTGGACGCCGGGATCGGGCCTTCGCCCATGACGTCGTTGGGCACGCCGGCGACGGCGTAGCTGACGAGGCGGGCGATGGCCTTGTGGCCGGCCTTGGCCGCCGTCTCGGCGTCGCCGAGCACGAAGAAGGCCGCGCCGTCGTTGATGCCCGAGGCGTTCCCGGCGGTCACCGTGCCGTCCTTCTTGAACGCCGGCCGCAGCTTGGCCAGCGATTCCATCGTCGTGTTGCCCTTGACGTACTCGTCGGTGTCGAAGACGACCTCGCCCTTCTTCGTCTGCTTGACGATGGGCACGATCTGGCTCTTGAAGCGGCCTTCGGCGATGGCCGCGGCGGCGCGCTTCTGCGACTCGACCGCGAGCGCGTCCTGCTGCTCGCGTGTGATGCCCCACTTGGCGGCCAGGTTTTCGGCCGTGATGCCCATGTGGCCGACGCCGAAGGGGTCGGTGAGCGCCGCGACCATGGCGTCGATCAGCTTGGTGTCGCCCATGCGCGCGCCGTTGCGCATGGCGGTGGAGAGATAGGCGCCGCGGCTCATGACCTCGACGCCGCCGCCGACACCGTAGTCGCAGTCGCCGAGCAGGATGTTCTGCGCCGTCGTCACGATGCCCTGCAGGCCCGAGGAACAAAGGCGGTTGACGGCCATGGCCACGCTGTCCATCGGCAGCCCGGCCTGGATGCTGGCCACGCGCGCGACGTAGGGGTAGCGGCTCTCGGTGGGAATGCAGTTGCCCACCGTCACGTAGTTGATCTGCTTGGGGTCGACGCCGGAGCGCTCGACCGCCGCCTTCATCACGCTGCCGGCAAGCTCCGCCGGCTCGATGTCGGCGAGCGAGCCGCCATAGCTGCCGATCGCCGAACGCACTGCACTCAAGACCACCACGTCACGCTTGCTCATGGAAACCCTCCAAACGCCAGAAAAGGAAACGCGAGTGCCGGACCACACCCGGCGCCGCCGATCATGGTACGCCTGACGGACTGCACGAGGCTTACGCGTGATCGCGTAAGCCTCTTCGGCCCGCCCCCGGGCCTGCGGAAGGCCCGGCGCCGCGTCAGAACTTCCCCTGCCAGCCGACGAGGATGCTGCGGCCCGAGGCCGGGATTTCCTGACCGGAAATGCCTTCGGTGAGGTGCTCGTGATAGGTCTTGTCGGCAAGGTTCCTGACCGCCAGCCGCAGCTGCTGGTCGCGCGCGAAGCGCCAGTTCAGGCCCAGGTCGGCGGTGGCGAAGCCGGGCGTGGCGTTCTCGCTGCCGAGCGAGAAGACGCTCGCCACGCGGTCCTGCCGGCGCACGAAGCGCAGCGTGGCATCGGCGCTCCAGCCGGGCGCGATCTGCCCGTCCCAGCCGAGCGAGAGCTCGTCGGCCGGCATCTGGAACAGCGGCTCGTCGAGGTCCTTGTTCTCCCCGCGCAGCACCGACAGCCCGGCGTGCAGCCACTGTCCGGACGCCACGCGCCAGCGCGCCTGTGCTTCGAGGCCGTTGATCTCGACCCGGCCGAGGTTGACGGTGGCCTTCACCGGAAGGCCGTTCTGGACCGTGCCCGTGGGCCGGCCGGTGATGTAGTCGGTGATGCGGTTGTGGAACACCGCCGCGGACCAGGACAGGCTGGCGTCGGCCCCCTTCACGCCCAGCTCCAGCTGGGTCGCCTTCTCGGGCGCGATCTGCGGGTTGCCGAGATAGAAATAGCCGTCGCCGCGCGGCGAGGCCTCGAAGCGCTCGCGCATCTCGCCGGCGCGGAATGCGCGCGCCAGGCTCGCGTAGGGGCGCAGCATCGGCGTCACCTCGTAGCTCGCTCCCAGGCTCCAGGAGGCGGCGTTGTCGCTGCGCGAGAGCCCCTGCGTGACGGCGCCGTTGCCCATCGAGGCCGCGCGGCCGGCGACGTGGTCCAGCCGCAGGGCGGCGAGGACGCCGAGCTTGCCGAACTTCATGTCGTCCTGGACGAAGGCGCCCAGCGCCTCGAGGCGACCGTCGTCGAAGGGGTCGTTGCGCACCAGCGGGGACAGCGGTGTCGGGCTGGCGAGGAAGCGCTCGGGCGAGGCCTCCATGCGCCAGGCGCTTACGCCCAGGGCCAGCAGGTGCTGCGGATGGACGAGCCAGTCGGCCTTGGCGTCGACGCCCCAGGTCTCGAACTCGACCGTGGTCTGCGCCGTCTCGCGGTTGAGCTGGTCGGCGCGCGACCAGATCGTGCGCGACATCGCCTGCCGGTACAGGCGCACGTCGACGTTCAGCGGCAGATCGTCGCTGCCCGCGCGGCTGTAGCCGATCTCGCCGAGCTCGCGCTGCTGCCGGGGCGAGTGGACGATGGACGTGCCCAGCGCGGGGTTGGGCAGCGGCTTGATCGATCCCGGATACCAGACGTCGTCGTCGCGATGGCGCTGGTAGGACGCGCGCAACTGCTGCCGCGCGTCGATGCGCATGCGGTACTGGGCGATCGCCGAGCCGCTGTCGTAGCCGGTGCGGTCGACGCGGCCCCGTGGCGACTCGTAATCGTGCACGCGGGCGCCGGCGAGCCCGAGCATGAGGGCGTGGTCGCCCTGGCTCAGGTTCATCACCGCGGCGCCGCGCAGCGCCTCGTTGGCGCTCTCGCCGCCCAGGCTCGCGCGCACCGTGAGGCCGGGATCGAAGCGCGCCTGCGGCAGCAGCACGTTGACCACGCCGCCGAGCGCGCCGGTGCCGTAGAGCACGGAAGCCGGCCCCTTGACGACCTCGAGCCGGTCCGCCAGGCCCAGCGACATGAAGGAGGCCACGGCGCCCTGCGGCTGCGCCGAGTTCAGCCGCATGCCGTCGACGAGCAGCACCACGCTCTCCTTCTTCAGCCCGCGGATCACCGGATTCAGGCCCTGCGCGCTGTCGACCATGACCGCGAGGCCGGGCTGGCCGCGCAGCGCCTCGCCCGGGTTCAGCGCACCGCCGCGAAAGAGCGCCTCGCGCTCGATCACGGTGAGCGACATCGGCGTGTCGACATCCGTCGACGCATAGCCCTTGGCACTGATCACCACGGTTTGGGGCGCCGCGCTCTCCTGGGCATGAGCGGGTCCGGCGGCCAGCGCCGGCAGCGCCAGTCCGACCATCAGGCCAAGCCTCGTGGGACGAGGGCGTCGTGCCGCGCGCGGCCTTGCGTCCTGGTTCATCCGATCCTCCAAACACAAATGAGACTAATTTTTATTCTAAGGAGGAATGCACTCGCCCGCCCATGCCCGGGTTGATTCGAATCAAGGAATGGCGACGCCGATCCACCGCAGCCGCGGAGGGAGGACGAACGGGCGGCGGAGCGAGCGGCAGTGCGCCCGCAGGACGACGACTCAGAAGGTGTGAACGAACCTGGCCCCTGACGCGTTGAGCGGTGCATGAGCGCTGCGACGGTCCGAGACGAGGGTGAACAGGCCCAGGCGAGCCTGTTCGGTGGTGGGGAGGTGCCTGGCGCAGGCCAGCCGCAACGACCGCCTTGCGGTGAAGCGCCAGCGCGGGTGATGTCGCCGCAGCGCCATCAAGTCGAGTTGCGGCCCGTGGATCTGGATGCGCTGCTGGCGCCCGATCACGCGGCGCGCACCGTCTGGGCGTTCGTGCAGACGATGGATCTGGCGCCGCTGTACGCACGCATCAAGTCGGTGGCCGGGCGTGGTGGCGCACCGGCCATCGATCCGGCGATCCTGGTGGCGCTGTGGCTGTGGGCCACCATCGACGGCGTGGGCTCCGCCCGCGAGGTCGATCGGCTGTGCGAGCGCGACGATGCCTACCGCTGGATCTGCGGCGGGGTGGGCGTCAACTACCACTCGCTGGCGGACTTCCGCACGCGGCACGAGGCGTGGCTGGACGCGCAGCTCACGCGCTCGATCGCCGCGCTGATGGATCGGCGCCTGGTCACGCTCAACGCGGTGGCGCAAGACGGGCTGCGGGTGCGCGCGCACGCCAAGGCGTCGAGCTTTCGCCGGCGCGAGAAGCTGGCCGAGTTGCTGGCCCAGGCCCAGGCGCAGGTCCAGGCGCTCAAGCGCGAGTTGACCGAGGACGCCGGCGCCAGCGCGCGGCGCAAGCAGGCGGCCACCGAGCGCGCCGCGCGTGAACGCGAGCAGCGCCTGGCCGCGGCCGTGGCGGCCATGGACCGGCTGCAGCGCAAGCCCCCGCCGGAGCCGAAGAAGCCCAAGCCGTCCAAGCGGCGCGGCCGCGGCGCCAGTGCTGGCACAGCCGCCACCGGCGAAGACACGGCCACCAAGCCAGAGGCCAAGCCCGAGGCCGAGCCCCGCGTGAGCACCACCGACCCCGAGGCGCGGGTGATGAAGATGGCCGACGGTGGCTTCCGCCCGGCCTTCAACGCGCAGTTGGCCGTTGATGCCGATACGCAGCTCATCGCTGCCGTGACCATCACCAACAGCGGCAGCGACATGGGCCAGATGAGTCCGATGCACCAGGTCATCCAGCAGCGCTACGGCACCACTCCCGATCACTGGCTGGCCGACGGTGGCTTCACCAAGCTGCAAGCCATTGACGAACTCACCGAGCGCGGCACGCAGCCCGTGCTGCCACCCCCGCGCAGCCGCAACCCGGATATCGACTGCCTGGCACCGAAGGACACCGACTCGCCTGCGCAGGCGCAGTGGCGCGAATTCATGCGCAGCGACTTCGCCAAGGCCCTGTACATCCAGCGCGGGGCCACCGTCGAATGCGCCAACGCGCAGCTGCGACGGCGTGGGCTGCAGCGCTTCAACGTCTGCGGCATGGCCAAGGCACGCGCCGTGCTGCTGTGGCATGCCCTGGCGCACAACCTGATGCGCATGTGCAGTCTGAACATCGCGTTTGCAAGTTGAAGCACGGCGCCTCGGGCGCCATTGGCCGCTGCGCAGGCTTGTCAGACCTTCCACGGCCGCACAACGAACCCTCACGCTGCTCGCGCCGCCCAACAAGCGCAGCTTCCTCGCACCATTGCCGCAATCAGCAGCAAAGCCCACCACCGCGTCGATTGGCGTTTCCTTCACGGCTTCTCAGTGCCTGAAGTGCCGCGTGCCGGTGAAGACCATGGCGATGCCGCGCTCGTCGGCGGCGGCGATGACTTCGTCGTCGCGCATCGAGCCGCCGGGCTGGATGACGCAGGCGGCGCCCTCGTCGATGACCACGTCCAGGCCGTCGCGGAAGGGGAAGAAGGCGTCGCTGGCCACCACCGATCCCTGCAGCGAGAGGCCGGCGTTGCCGGCCTTGATGCGGGCGATGCGCGCGCTGTCGACGCGGCTCATCTGCCCGGCGCCGACGCCCAGCGTCATGCCGCCGCCGCCGAAGACGATGGCGTTGCTCTTCACGAACTTGGCCACCTTCCAGGCGAAGAGCAGGTCCTCGAGCTGGGCGTCGGTGGGCGCCTTCCTCGTCACCACGCGCAGTTCGCCGCGGGCGACGTTCTTCACGTCGGGTGTCTGCAGCAACATGCCGCCGCCGACGCGCTTCACGTCCAGCGGGTTGACGGCGCTGCCGGCGGGCACTTCCAGCAGGCGCATGTTCTGCTTGGAGGCAAGGACGGCGCGTGCCTCTGCCGTGATGGCCGGCGCGAGCAGGACCTCGACGAACTGCTTGTTCTCGCCGATGCGCAGCGCCGTCGCTTCGTCCAACGGCCGGTTCAGCGCCACGATGCCGCCGAAGGCCGAGGTGGGGTCGGTCTGCCAGGCCTTGTGGTAGGCCTCGGCGAGGGTCGGCGCGATCGCCACGCCGCAGGGGTTGGCGTGCTTGACGATGACGCAGGCCGGCAGGTCTTCGAAACTGCGCACGCACTCCCACGCGGCGTCGGCGTCGGCGATGTTGTTGTAGCTCAGCGCCTTGCCCTGCAACTGCGTCCAGCCGGCAAGCAGGCCGGGGCCGGGTTGCCCCTCGCGGTAGAAGGCGGCGGCCTGGTGCGGGTTCTCGCCGTAGCGCATGTCCTGCGTCTTCGTCAGCTGCAGGCTGTAGACGCTGGGGAAGGGCGCGCGCGCGGGCACCGCGGACAGGTTCTCCTCGGCACCGGACTGCAGTGCGCCGAGGTAGTTGCCGATCATGCCGTCGTAGGCGGCGGTGTGCGCGAACACCTTGCCCGCCAGCCGCAGCCGCGTGGCGCGGCTCACGCTGCCGGCCTGCAGTTCGGCGAGCACGCCGGCGTAGTCGGCCGGGTCGATCAGCACCGTGACGCCGGTCCAGTTCTTGGCCGCCGCGCGCAGCATCGCCGGGCCGCCGATGTCGATGTTCTCGATCGCCTCCTCGAGCGTGCAGTCGGCGCGTGCCGTCGCCTGCGCGAAGGGGTAGAGGTTGACGACGAGCAGGTCGATGGTGCCGATGCCATGCGCGTGCAGCGCGTCCATGTGCGCGGGCAGCTCGCGCCGCGCCAGCAAGCCGGCGTGGATGCGCGGGTGCAGCGTCTTCACGCGGCCGTCGAGCATCTCGGGGAAGCCGGTGCGCTCGGCGACTTCGGTCACCGGCAGGTCCGCGTCCAGCAGCAGGCGCGCGGTACCGCCGGTGGAGAGCAGGCGCACGCCGAGACGGTGCAGCGCGCGCGCGAAGTCGACGATGCCGGACTTGTCGGAGACGGACAGGAGTGCGGTGATTTCGGGCATGGCGGAATCAGGGCAGGAGCTTGTGATCGAGCAGCTTGCGTCGCAGCGTGTTGCGGTTGATGCCCAGCCACTCGGCAGCCTTGCTCTGGTTGCCCTCGGCGCGCTTCATCACGACGTCGAGCAGCGGCCGCTCCACGGCGTGGAGGATCATCTCGTGCACGGCATGCGGGTCGGTGCCGCCGAGATCCTCGAAGTACTGCTCCAGCGCCGCGCGCACGCTGTCGTCGATCGACTTGTGCCTCAGGCGCATCGCAGGGCTCTGGCGTCGTTGGCGGCAGGCTGTTCCGGCAGCCGCGGGTGGTGCGCGGCCAACGCGTCGAAGAAGCCGCGCAGCGCCTGCAGCTGCGCCGCGGCACTGTCGAGCGTGTTCATGTCGGCACGAAACGCCTCGCCGCCGGGAAGCGCGCGCACGGCCCAGCCGATGTGCTTGCGTGCGCTGCGCACGCCGCGCGCCTCGCCGTGCAGGTCGTAGTGGTCCTGCAGGTGCTCGCCCAGCCAGGCCGCGACCTCGGCGGTGACCGGCGGCGGCGCTTCGCGGCCCGTCTCCAGGAAATGCGCGATCTCGCGGAAGATCCAGGGCCGGCCCTGCGCCGCGCGGCCGATCATGAGCGCGTCGGCACCGGTCGCGCGCAGCACCGCGAGCGCCTTGTGCGGCGAGTCGATGTCGCCGTTGGCGATCACCGGGATGCCCACGCGCGCCTTCACCGCGGCCACGGTCTCGTATTCGGCCGCGCCCTTGTAGCCCTGTTCGCGCGTGCGCCCGTGGATGGCGAGCGCGGCCACGCCGGCGTCCTCGGCCGCGCGCGCCAGCACGAGCGCATTGCGCTCGGCGGCGCACCAGCCGCTGCGCATCTTCAGCGTCACCGGAACGCCGTGCGGCGCGCAGGCGGCGACCACGGCCTCGACGATGGCCAGCGCCAGGGGCTCGTTGCGCATCAGCGCCGAGCCGGCCCAGGCGTTGCACACCTTCTTCGCCGGGCAACCCATGTTGATGTCGATGATGTGCGCGCCGCGGTCGATGTTGTGGCGCGCGGCGTCGGCCATCTCGGCCGGATCGACGCCGACGATCTGCACCGCCACCGGTCCGGGTTCGCCGGTGTGGTCGGCGCGCCGCGAGGTCTTGGGCGAATGCTGCAACTCGGGTCGGCTGCTGATCATCTCGCTCACCGCATGGCCCGCGCCGAGGCGCCGGCACAGTTGCCGGAAGGGGCGGTCGGTGACGCCGGCCATCGGGGCGACGACGAGGCGGTTGGACAGCGTGTACCGGCCGATTCTCATGCGCACGCGCAAGCGGGGTTGCCCAAAAAGGAGGCAGGAGTATAGACCCCGGCGCAGCGCAACTCCCTCTTTGGAGGGGGAGGGCGGTGCCCCGGATAATCGTGCGCGATGCAGGCTTGGCTCGACTCGCTGCTGCTGGCCCTGGCGCTGCCGCAATTCGGGCTGTCGACGGTCTTCGTCGTCAGCCTGGTGTCGGCGACGCTGTTGCCGCTGGGCAGCGAGCCGGCGGTGTTCGGCCTCGTCAAGCTCAATCCGCAGCTCTTCTGGCCGGCGGTGATCGTGGCCACCTGCGGCAATACCCTCGGCGGCGCGATCTCGTGGTGGATGGGCATGGGTGCCGAACGCGCCTATGAACGCCTGCTGCGGCACAAGCCCGCGCACCGCAGCGCGCTGCGCTGGCTGCAGCGCCTGGGGCCGCGCGCCTGCCTGCTCTCCTGGCTGCCGGGCGTGGGCGACCCGCTGTGTGCGGTCGCCGGATGGCTGCGCATGCCGTTCTGGCCTTGCGTCGCCTACATGGCCATCGGCAAGTTCGGCCGCTACGTGCTGATGACGGCGGCCTTGCTCTGGGCCTTCCCCGGCGCGCTGCCGCACTGAGCACACCACCGCGGCGGCGCCATCTCGGCTGATCAGCGCGCTGCGAGCGCGCCTTCGAGGTCGTCGAGCACTTCGTCCAGCCGCGTCAGCGTGCGCTCGGCGGCGCTTCCGCGTGGCTGCCGCGTCGCCAGCAGCCGGCGCTTGGGGTCGTCCAGCACCGCATGGTCGAGTTCCAGCCCGTGCGCGGCCAGCGTGGCGGCGACATGGCTGCGCCGCGAGCGCAGGTCGGCGCGCGTCTGCTGGTAGGCGTGCTCGGCCAGCAGCCGGCGCTCGGCGTAGGCGAAGGTGTTGGCGAGGAACATCTCCGGGTCGCGGCGGTCGGGCTCGAAGAGCAGGATGTCGGTGTGCGGGTGGCTGCGCTCGTAGCCCTTGAGGCCGAGTTCGAGGCGCGAGTGGATGAGGGAGCGGAAGGTCTGCGCCAGCACCACAGGCAGCCCGCCGTCCACCAGGTGCGGGATGCGTCCGTCCCTTGCCGCGGCGACGCGGTGCGGCCCCTCCTCGGTGCTGGTGTAGGGCACGAGCGGGTTCAGGCACAGCACCAGGTCCAGCCCCATGTCGAGCAGCACGCTCGCGTGCAGCGTCTTCTTCAGCGCGCCGTCGACGTACCAGCGGCCGTCGATCGGCACCGGCGCGAAGAGCCCGGGCAGCGCCGCGCTGGCGGCCACCGCCTGCGAGATCGGCACGTGGTCCCAGCCCGGCTTGCCGAAGGGCGCGGCGGTGCCGGTGTCGAGGTCGGTGGCGACCAGCACCAGCGGATGCTTCAGGCGGCGGAAGTCGTTGCTGCGTCCGGGCTCCGAGAGCATGCGGCGCATCTTCGCCTCGAGCGCGGCGTGCGTGAAAAGTCCGGTGGGCAGCGCGCGCCCCAGGCGCTCGGCCGCGGCCAGCACCGAATGGCGCTCGAACGCGAACTGCAGCACCGTCTGCCCGACGAGCCCGGGCAGCATCGCCGCGCGGCACGCGTACTCGGCGAGCGCGGGGCGAATGAAGAGCGAGGGATGGACGATATCGACACGCGGGCCGCTGTTCTCGATGAACGAGGTGCAGAGCCGGCGCGGCGAGAGCCCGTTGGCCAGGCCGGCGGCGAGGAAGCCGCCCGCCGAGACGCCGACGTAGCCGGCGAGAGCGTTGAAGTCCAGGCCGGGAACCGACTCGTCCAGCGCGCACAGCGCGCCGATCTCGTAGATCGCGCCCAGCGGCCCGCCGCCGGCCAGGGCCAGACCGACGCGGGGGGCGGCCTTGCCCTGCCGCCCGCCGCGACGACTGCGCGCCACGCTCAGGCGGCCGCCGCCTTGCGGGGCGCGCGCTTCGTGCCTGCCTTGCTCGGGGCCGCGGCCGCCTTGGTCGCCGACTTCGCTGCGGCCCTGGCGCCCGTCTTCGCGCCGCCGCTCTTGGCCAGCCGCGCCACCGCGGCAGCGAGTTCCTCCACGCGCTGCGTCAGCACTTCGACGTCCTTGGCGCTGGGAACGCCCAGCTTGCCCATCGCGCGCGCCGTGCGCTGCTCGAAGATGGTCTCGAGCTTGTCCCAGTTCTGGCCCGCCTTGGCGGTGACGCTGCCGGCCATCGCGCTCATGCGGCCGGTGACTTCGCCGAGCTTGTCCTCGGCCAGGCCCTGCGTGCGGCGCTGCAGGTTCAGGCCTTCCTTGACGAGGGTCTCGAAGAAGCGGCCGCCTTCCTCCTGCGCCTTGCCGAAGGCGCCCATTCCCGCGAGCCAGATCTGCTGCGCGGAGTCGCGCACCGACTGGGCGAGCTGGCCGTCGAGCAGGCCGCGCTTGGCGGCGGGGCGGGACTTCGTCGGGGTGTTGCGTTGCGCCTTCTTGACCATGGTTTCCTCGGTTGGATGAAGTACTCGGGGCGACCGCTGCGGTCGCGTCATGACGACGAATATAGGAGCAGGCGCCGTCGTGCGTGCCGAGTTTCTCTAGAGGAGCGCCTCTACGTCGACGGCGGCCAAAGGTGGGTGGCGCGAGCCGGGAGAGCCCCGGCCGCCGCGCGCCCTCCGCGGCATTCACGGCGCCTTCGCCAGCGCCACCACCGTGTAGTTGCCGCCCATCTTGCGCGCCGCGAAGCGCACGTGATCGCCCACCGCCACGCCCTGCAGCAGACGCGCGTCGCTGACGCGAAACGCCATCGTCATCGGTGGCATGTCCAGGCTCTTCACGCCCGTGTGCCGCAGCGTCACGCGGCCGGCGGCGGCGTCGATCTTGGTCACCTCGCCTTCGGCGTCGGGCGTCTGCGCCCACAGCACGCTGGCGGTGGCCAGCCCGGCGAGCAGGGTCAGGAGCACCTTCAGGGGCGACTTCGGGGGCGACTTCGGGGGCGGCTTCATGGGCGATCTCCCGTGCGGTGGATGGCTGCGGGCGCGATCATGACAGCGCGCGCATCGCCTATGCCTTGCGCCCGAAGCCCGCGCGCCGGCCGCGTCTTGAACGCAAGCAACATCGCAGGCGCCTTTCCTACAATCGCCGCCGCCCGCCACAGCCCAAGCCGCCCACACCATGAACGCACCCGCCGAGCACTCGCTGGAGCACATCACCGCGCGCGACCAGGCGGAGATCCTGGCGCAGGCGCTGCCCTACATCCGGCGCTTTCACGGCAAGACCCTGGTCATCAAGTACGGCGGCAACGCCATGACCGATCCGGCGTTGCAGCAGGACTTCGCCGAGGACGTGGTGCTGCTCAAGCTGGTGGGAATGAACCCCATCGTCGTGCACGGCGGCGGCCCGCAGATCGACGAGGCGCTGGCGCGCATCGGCAAGAAGGGCAACTTCATCCAGGGCATGCGCGTCACCGACGACGAGACGATGGAAGTCGTGGAGTGGGTGCTCGCCGGGCAGGTGCAGCAGGACATCGTCGGCCTCATCAACGCCTGCGGCGGCAAGGCCGTGGGCCTGACCGGGCGCGACGGCGGCCTCATGCGCGCGCGCAAGCTGAAGCTCGCCGACAAGGACGACCCGGCCAAGCAGCACGACATCGGCCAGGTCGGCGAGATCACCGCGATCGACCCGAGCGTCGTGAAGGCGCTGCAGGACGACCAGTTCATCCCGGTCGTCAGCCCGATCGGCTTCGGCGAGCAGAACGAGAGCTACAACATCAACGCCGACCTCGTCGCCGCACGCCTGGCCACCGAGCTCAAGGCGGAGAAGCTGATCATGCTCACCAACATCCGCGGCGTGCTCGACAGGGCGGGCGAACTGATCACCGAGCTCTCGCCGCAGCGCATCGACGCGCTCATCGCCGACGGCACCATCAGCGGCGGCATGCTGCCCAAGCTGGCCGGCGCGATCGACGCGGCCAAGAGCGGCGTCCGCGCGGTGCACGTGGTCGACGGGCGTGTTCCGCACGCGATGCTGCTCGAGGTCCTCACCGACCAGGCCTACGGCACGATGATCCGCTCCTGAAGCGCAGGCGCGGCGCCATGGCCGGCGGGACCGATCGCCGCTCCGATTTCGTCTGGCTCTTCGACCTCGACGACACCCTGCACGACGCGCATCGCTCGGCGATGCCCGATCTGGGGCGGGCGATGGGGCACTACATCGAGCATGAGCTGGGCCTCGGGAAGGCCGCGTCGGACGCGCTGCGCCGCCGCTACTGGCTGCGCTACGGCGCGACGCTGATCGGCCTCGTGCGCCACCACGACGTGAAGGCGGCGCACTTCCTGCACCACACGCACCGCCTGCCCGGGCTGGAGGCGCGGCTGCAGCGACATCGGCCGGACATCGCTGCGCTGGCCGCACTTCCCGGGCGGCGCTACGTGCTCACCAACGCGCCGCGCGCCTACGCGCTGCGCGTGCTCGGCACGCTCGGGCTGTTGCGGCTCTTCGACGGCGTGATCGCGATCGAGGACATGCGCATGTTCGGCGAGCTGCGCCCCAAGCCCGATGCGCGCATGCTGCGCCACGTCGCCGCGCGCCTGTCGGTGCCGCCGGCGCGCTGCATCCTGGTCGAGGACACGCTCGCGCACCAGAAGTCGGCGCTGAGCATCGGCATGACGACGGTGTGGTTCAAGCGCTGGGTGCGGCGGCGCATGCCGCCCGAGCGCCGCCCGGCGCGGCTGCCCGCCTACGTCCACTGCCGCGTGCACGGCCTTCGCGAGCTGTGCCGGCGGCTGCCGGGCCCGGCGCGGCGGCCGCGCTGAGGCTGGGGCGCCCGGGGCCGCCCTCGAACCCGCGGGCGCCTGGCCGCCTCGCGGGCTCCCGCGCCGCGTGGTGCTCAGTATTTTCCTGCGCCGGAGAGCCGCCGGCCCTATGCCAGAATCGCCGCCACCCTGCCAGCCCCCGCCATCCGGCCCTTCATCCGGCTCCCCTATCCGGTCCACCCGACTGCGCAGCACGCGACGCGATGTCCGACACGATGCCCGAACCGGTCGGCACCGAAGCCGAGCCTGCTGCGGGGCCCGCCGCCGCCGCCCCGGCACGCAAGCGCCCGCGGCCCGGGGAGCGCCGCGTGCAGATCCTGCAGACGCTGGCCGGCATGCTCGAGCAGCCCGGCGCCGAGCGCATCACGACGGCCGCGCTGGCGGCCCGACTGGAGGTCTCCGAGGCCGCCCTCTACCGCCATTTCGCCAGCAAGGCGCAGATGTTCGAGGGGCTGATCGAGTTCATCGAGGCCAGCGTCTTCGCGCTCGTCAACCAGATCGTCGAGCGCGACGAATCCGGCGCGCTGCAGGCGCAGCGCATCGCGCTCATGCTGCTGCAGTTCGGCGAGAAGAACCCGGGCATGACGCGCGTGATGGTCGGCGACGCCCTCGTCTTCGAGCACGAACGCCTGAACGCGCGCATGAACCAGTTCTTCGACCGCGTCGAGTCGCAATTGCGCCAGTGCCTGCGCCAGGGCGCGCAGGAACAGGGCTCGACCACGCCCACCGCCGACGCCCACGCGATGGCCTCGGCGCTCACCGCGCTCCTCGTCGGCCGCCTGCAGCGCTACGCGCGCTCGGGCTTCCGGCGGTTGCCGACCGAGGCGATCGAGACGCCGCTGCAGCGGCTGACGAGCTGATCGCGCGCGCTTGGGGCCAGGCCGCGCGTGTCGCGCCGGCGCACGACCTGCGGCAGCGCCCTAAACTCGCCGGCATGTCTTCCGTCGATCAACTCGTCGGCCGCGCCGAGGCGCTGCTGGCGCGGCTCGAAGCCGTCCTTCCCCATCCCCTGCAGGCTCCCGACTGGTCGGCCTCGGTCGCCTTCCGCTACCGCAAGCGCGGCGGCTCGGGCGTGCTCGAGCCGGTGCGCCACGTCGCGCGCATCGGGCTCGATGACCTCAGGGAGGTCGATGCGCAGAAGGAGAAGCTGCTGCGCAACACCGAGCAGTTCGTCGCCGGGCGCCCGGCCAACAACGTGCTGCTCACGGGCGCGCGCGGCACGGGCAAGAGTTCGCTCATCAAGGCCTGCCTGAACGCGTTCGCCGGGCGGGGCTTGCGCCTGATCGAGGTCGACAAGGGCGACCTCGTCGACCTGCCGGACCTCGTCGATCTCGTCGCCGACCGACCGGAGCGCTTCGTCGTCTTCTGCGACGACCTGAGCTTCGACGAGGGCGAGGCCGGCTACAAGGCGCTGAAGAGCATGCTCGACGGCAGCGTCGCGCAGAGCAGCGACAACGTGCTGATCTACGCGACGAGCAACCGCCGCCACCTGCTGCCCGAGTACATGAAGGACAACCTCAGCTACCGCCACACCGAGGACGGCGAGGTGCATCCCGGAGAGGTGGTGGAGGAGAAGATCTCGCTGTCCGAGCGCTTCGGCCTGTGGTTGAGCTTCTATCCGTTCAGCCAGGACGAGTACCTGGCCATCGTCGCGCAGTGGCTGCGCAGCTTCGGCGTGCCCGAGGACGCGATCGCCGCGGCACGGCAGGAAAGCCTGGTGTGGGCGCTCGAGCGCGGCTCCCGCTCCGGGCGCGTCGCCTTCCAGTTCGCGAAGGACTTCGCGGGGCGGCGCGGTGAGCGCTGAGCGCGAGCCGGTCGACGTGGCGGTCGGCGTGCTCCTGGACGGCGACGGCCGCTTCCTGATGACGAGCCGCCCGCAGGGCAAGGTCTACGCCGGCTGGTGGGAGTTCCCGGGCGGCAAGTTCGAGCCCGGCGAGGCCGTCGAGCAGGCCCTGCGGCGCGAGCTGCACGAGGAGCTGGGAATCGCCGTCGGCGCCGTCCACCCCTGGCAGCGGGAGATCGTCGACTATCCGCACGCCCGCGTGCGGCTGCACTTCTGCAAGGTGCACGAATGGGCCGGGGACTTCCAGATGCGCGAGGGTCAGCAGATGGCCTGGTGCACGCTGCCGGTGGTCGTCGAGCCGGTGCTGCCGGGCACGGTGCCGGTGCTGCGATGGCTCGCCGCCGAGCGCGGCTTCGCCGGCGCCACGCACCGCAGGACGTAGACTGTCGCGCATGTCCGAGAAGCAGACCGCCGCAGCGATCGGCACGCCGACCGACTCCGCCTGGCTCGACCAGGTGAACTGGGACCGTGATGGCCTCGTTCCCGTGATCGCGCAGGAACAGGGCAGCGGCGACGTGCTGATGTTCGCCTGGATGAACCGGCAGGCGCTGGCCGAGACCGTGCGTCTCGGGCAGGCCGTGTACTGGAGCCGTTCGCGCGCGCGCCTGTGGCACAAGGGCGAGGCATCGGGCCACTTCCAGCAGGTGCACGACATCCGCATGGACTGCGACCACGACGTGCTCCTGCTTCGCGTGACGCAGCTCGGCCACGAGCCCGGCGTCGCCTGCCACACCGGCCGCCACAGCTGCTTCTTCGAGCGCCTGGAGCAAGGGCGCTGGCGCAGCGTCGAGCCGGTCCTCGTCGACCCCGAGCGGGTCTACGGCTCATGAGCGCGGACGACACGCTGGCGCGGCTGGCCGCGGTGATCGCGTCGCGCCGCGGCGGCGATCCCGAGCGCAGCTACGTCGCGCGCCTCTTCGCCAAGGGGAGCGACGCCATCCTGAAGAAGATCGGCGAAGAGGCCACCGAAACCGTGATGGCGGGCAAGGACGGGCAGCGCGAGAAGATCGTCCACGAGGTCGCGGACCTCTGGTTCCATACCCTGGTGGCGCTGGCACACTTCGACATCCCCCCCGAGGCGGTGCTGGCCGAGTTGCGCCGGCGCGAGGGGATCTCCGGCCTCGAGGAGTTCGCCGCGCGCAAGGCCGCGGCGCGCGAACAGGAGCACAGGAACTGAACTCATGAGCAGCGACCCGAACTGCATCTTCTGCAAGATCGTCGCCGGGCAGATCCCGTCGAGGAAGGTTCACGAGGACGAGGAACTCCTCGTCTTCCACGACATCAATCCCTGGGCGCCGGTGCACGTGCTCATCGTTCCCAGGGTGCACGTGGCTTCGCTCGCGGCCACCGGCCCCGAACACGAGGCCTTGCTCGGACGCATGCTGACGCTGGCACCGAAGCTGATGCAGCAGCTGGGCGTGACCAACGGCTTTCGCGTCGTCGTCAACACCGGGCGCGACGGCGGGCAGGAGGTCGACCACCTGCACGTGCACGTGATGGGCGGCCCCAGGCCCTGGCTCAAGGGGTGATGCCCTGCGTCCCGGCGTCGGCAGCCAGGCCCTCACCTAGAATGCCCGGTTCCTCTGCAGGAGAAGATTCATGGGATCGTTCAGCATCTGGCATTGGCTGATCGTGCTGCTGGTGGTGGTGATGATCTTCGGCACCAAGAAGCTCAAGAACATCGGGTCGGACCTCGGCCAGGCCGTCAAGGGTTTCAAGGAAGGCGTCAAGGGCGGTGCCGAAGGCGAGGCCGACGCGACGCCGGCGGCTCCGCCGCAGCAGGTGACGCAGGCGCAGCGCTCGGCGGACGCGAATACCGTCGACGTCGAGGCCAAACAGAAGAGTTGATGCGCTGAGACGCGAGGGCCGCGCGCCTTCGCGGGGTCGCCCGCGTCCGCGCGCACACGCATGATCGACTTCGGTTTCGACAAGCTCGCGCTCATCGGGGCGGTGGCGCTGATCGTCATCGGCCCCGAGAAGCTGCCGCGCGTGGCGCGCACGATGGGCCACCTGCTGGGCAAGGCGCAGCGCTACGTCGCCGACGTCAAGGCCGAGGTCAACCGCTCGATCGAGCTCGACGAGCTCAAGAAGATGAAGACCCAGTTCGAGGACGCCGCGCGCGACGTCGAGCGGACGGTCAACCGCGAGGTGAGCGAGGCCAGGGCCGGGTTCGACGAGATCTCCAACCCGTGGTCGTCCGGGAGCGACGAGGGCGACATCCTCGCCGAACCCGTGCCCGAGTACCGGCACCCGAAGAAGAACTGGCGCCTCAAGCGCGGCGCGGTGCCGCAGTGGTACAAGCGGCAGCACGGCATCCGCACCAAGGCGCAGTCGGGCGCGGCGCGCGTGGCGCGCTTTCGTCCGCCGGCCGTCAAGCCCGGCATCAAGGGCCGCTCGTGAGCGAGGAACGCAAGGACGCCGAGGACGAGCTGGCGGGAACCGAGGCGCCGTTCGTCTCGCACCTGGTCGAACTGCGCGACCGCATCATCCGCGCGCTCGTCGCGGTGCTGGTCGCCTTCGGCGTGCTCGCCTTCTGGCCGGGCATGGGAACGCTCTACGACTTCCTGGCGCAGCCGCTGGTGGCGCACCTGCCCGAGGGGACGCGGCTCATCGCCACCAGCGTCATCTCGCCGGTGCTGGTGCCGCTGAAGATCACGCTGATGGCGGCCTTCCTCGTCGTGCTGCCCTACGTGCTCTACCAGGTCTGGGCCTTCGTCGCGCCGGGGCTGTATTCGCACGAGAAGAAGTTCGTGCTCCCGCTGGTCGTCAGCAGCACCATCCTCTTCTTCGTCGGCGTGGCCTTCTGCTACTTCCTCGTCATTCCGGCGATGTCCAAGTTCATCCAGGCCTTCGCGCCCAGCGCCATCACCGCGGCACCGGACATCGAGCAGTACTTCGGCTTCGTGCTCACGCTCTTCCTCGTCTTCGGGATCGCCTTCGAGGTGCCGATCGCCGTCGTCGTGCTCGCGCGCGTGGGCATCGTCAGCATCGAGCAGTTGAAGAAGTTCCGCGGCTACTTCATCGTCGGCTCGTTCATCGTCGCGGCGATCGTGACGCCGCCGGACGTGATCTCGCAGCTCGCGCTGGCGGTGCCGATGTGCATCCTCTACGAGCTCGGCATCCTGGCTGCGGGCCTGTTCATCAGGCACACCACGCTGCCCGAAGGCGAGACCGGCGGCAGCGCCTCCTGACATGGTCACGCGCGAGCAGCTGCAGCAGGGCCTGGACGAGCTGCTGCGGCCCGAGGGCTTCAAAGACTACGGACCCAACGGCCTGCAGGTCGAGGGCAGGCGCGAGGTGCGGCGCCTGGCCAGCGGCGTGACAGCCAGCCTGGCCTTCATCGACGCCGCGATCGATGCCGGCGCCGACACGCTGCTGGTGCACCACGGCCTGTTCTGGCGCGGGCAGGAAGGGCGGCTCGTCGGCTGGCTGAAGGCGCGCGTGGCGCGGCTGCTGGCGCACGAGATCAACCTCTTCGCCTACCACCTGCCGCTGGATGCGCACGCCGAGCTCGGCAACAACGCGCAGCTGGGCCTGCGCCTGGGCCTGCGTGCGGATGCGCGCTTCGGCGAGCACGAACTGGGCTTCATCGGGGCCGCCGCGGGGATCGAGGACGTCCAGGCGCTGGCGGTGCGCGTACGGCTGGTGCTCGCGCGCGAACCGCTGGTGCTGCCCGGAGACGGCCGCCCGCTGCGCCGCATCGCCTGGTGCAGCGGCGGCGCGCAGGGCTTCTTCGAGGCCGCGATCGCCGCCGGTGCCGACGCCTTCCTCACCGGCGAGGTCTCGGAGCCGCAGGCGCATCTTGCGCGCGAGACCGGAGTCGCCTTCCTCGCCTGCGGCCACCACGCCAGCGAGCGCTTCGGCGCGCCGGCGGTGGCGGCGCACGTGGCCGCGCGCTTCGGGCTCGAGCACCGCTTCATCGATGTCGACAACCCGGCGTGAGAACCCTGCCGCTGCTCGTCACGATGGGCGATGCCGTGGGCATCGGGCCGGAGATCGTCGTGCGCGCCTTCCTGCAGGGCGGCGCCGGGGGCTGCATCGTCGTCGGCGAGCCCGGGGTCTTGCAGCGTGCGGCGCACCTGCTGCAGCCGCTGGGCGTTCCCCTGGCGCTGATCGAGTCGCCGCAGGCGCTGTCCCAGGTGCCCCCGCGAGCGTTGCCGGTGCTGCGCCCGCCGGGCTTGCCGGCCGGCCTGGCCGGGCTGCCCTGGGGGCAGGTCGATGCGCGCTGCGGTGCGGCCGCTGCGATCTGCATCCGCAGCGCGGTGGCGCAGGTGCGCGCGGGCCAGGCTTCCGGCCTCGTCACCGCGCCCATCCACAAGGAGGCGCTGGCCGCCGCCGGCGTTCCCTTCCCCGGCCACACGGAGATGCTCCAGGCGCTGGCGGTCGATGCCGCCGATGCCTTGCCGCCGGTGCGCATGATGCTCGCCAACGACGAGTTGCGCGTCGTGCTGGTGACGATCCACGTGTCGCTGCGCCGGGCGATCGAGCTCGTCACGCGCGAGGCGGTGCTGCAGACGCTGCGCATCGTGCACGCCTCGGTCCGGGCCTGGGACGGCGGCGCGCCGCGCATCGCCGTCGCCGGGCTCAATCCGCACGCCGGCGAGGGTGGACTCTTCGGCGACGAGGAGCAGACCGTCATCGCGCCGGCGATCGCCCAGGCGTGCGCCGAAGGCATAGCCGCCGAGGGGCCGTTTCCGCCCGACACCGTCTTCATGCGCGCGCGCCGGCGCCGCGGCTACGCCGAGCCCTTCGACGTGGTGGTGGCGATGACGCATGACCACGGCCTCATCCCGGTGAAGTACCTGGGCGTGGAGCGCGGCGTGAACGTGACGCTCGGGTTGCCCTTCGTGCGCACGAGCCCGGACCACGGCACGGCCTTCGACATCGCCGGGCAAGGCGTGGCCGACGCCTCCAGCCTGATCGCCGCGATCGAGACCGCGCGGCGCATGCGCGGCGCCTGAGGTCGCGAAGGCCGGACTTCAGCGCGCGCTGCCGCTGCCCAGGACGGCGAGCTGGCGGCGCGCGCGCGCCGTCGCGCGCTCGAGCAGTTCGGCGCTTTCGAAGGCGCGCATGCGGCCGGACTCGCACAGGCGCACGAGCATGCGCTGGGTGAGCGAGATCGTGCGCTGGTGGCGATGACCGTGCGTGAAGACGAAGAAGCTGCGCGCCGGGCTGATGTGAGCCAGTCGCACCTTCTGCCACTTCCCGTCGATGTGCATCTGGTAGCTGAAGCCGATCTGCACGTGATCGGCAAGCGAGCGTCCGCCGGCGGGCTCCGGTGCCTCGACCGGTGCCGGCAGTCCCGGCAGCGCGAGATCCGCGGCCTTCACCTCGGGCTCGGCGCTGAGGTCGATGTCGACCGTGCCATCCCAGTCGAAGCGTGACTCCTGCACCAGGCCGATCTGTGCTGCCTCGTCGCTGCTGAACGCCGATTCGGCGAGCGCCGCGTCCAGCGGCGCCGCCGCCGAGGCCGGCGGCAGTTCGGCGGCGCTGGGCATGAGTCGCTCCAGCGCCTGCTCGACCTGGCGTGCGAGCAGGTTGTGGTCGAGCACGCTGCCGGCGATCGACTTCAGCGCCTCGGCGTGCGCGGGCATGAGCTCGCCGAAGAAGCGCCGCCGCCGCTCCTCGGGCCAGCCGATCATGTTCAGGCCCTCGTTGATCTGCTGCACCATCTTCGGCAGCTCGGCCATGAAGGCCTGGCGCTGCGCCGGCGTGGCCTTGGGCTGCACGCTCATGAAGAGCTCGCGCCCGGTCTGGCGCAAGGCGCGCACGCGCTCGCTCGTCACGCCTTCGCGCTCGGCGGCCTTGAGGATGACGCGGCTCCAGACGCGCGAGACGAAGTCGCGCACGAAGGCCGGTGCCGCCAGCGGCTGCAGTTCCTGGTCCAGCCGCTGCTCGTAGTGTTGCGACAGGCGCAGCGACTGCTCGCGCTGCTGCAGCAGCGCCGTTGCACCGGCGTGCTGCGCATCGACGGCGCGCCGCGCCTGCTCGGCGACGAAGGCCTCCAGCGCCGCCAGGCGCACGGAGTAGGTCTCGATCTGGTCGAAGTCGCCCTTCACGATCTCCTGCACCAGGTCGCGCACCTTGGCGAGGAAGGTCTGCGCCTGCTCGTCGCCGAAGTCCTCGAAGCCGTTTCCCAGCGACGCGATGCGGTTCACGAACTGGCGCACCGGGTGCTTGCGCGTGGAGAAGAAGCTCGGGTCGCCCAGCGCCGCGCGCAGCACCGGCAACTGCAGCCGCGCGATCTGGCGCGCGAGCTGCGGCGGCACCTTGGGGTCGGAGAGGATCTGGTCGAAGAGGCTGGCGATGACGTCGATCACCATGTGATCGAGCGCGCCGCGCGAGGCCTGGCGCAACTGCTCGCGGTTGGCGTGGATGAGGTTGGGCGCGACGGCGCCGCCGTCGTCGCCGGAGTGGCTCCAGCCCGAGGTGTCGAAGCCCGCGGGCTCGACCTGCGCCAGCCGGCGCAGCAAGTCCATCATGCCGGGGTCGACCTGCCCGATCGGCGTGCCGCCGCCCGCGCGCATGCCGCTGCCGAAGGCGCCGCCACCCAGCGTCCCCGGGCCACTGCGCGAGCCCAGCCCGCCCATGCCCGAGCTGGTATGGGCGCGCGCCCCGGCCAGTCCGCCGCCGGGGCCTGCGCCCGGGCCGCCGCGCAGGCTGTCGCTACCGGCGCCGCCGCCCAGGCCCGCGGCACGGCTGTCCAGCGGCGCGGCGCGGCTGTGGCCGCCCGCGGCTTCCTGCGTGCGCACGGTCAGCGAAACCGGCTGCACGCCGGCCTTGCGCAGGTCGGCGACGATGTCGGCGTAAGTCTCGCGCAGGACGGTGGCCAGCGAGCGGTGGAGCTCGGCTTCCAGCACCTTGCGCACCTCCGGGCGATCGGCGATGGCATCGATGGCGCGGATCACGCCGTGGCCGATCGACTCCGGCCGCAGCGGGTTGCGCTCGCGCTCGGCGCGCGCGTCGCCGAGCAGCGAGCCGACGTAGGCCTCGAGCTCGCGCAGTTCCCACTCCAGGCCGTGCGTGATCTCGAGCGCGAAGCGCTCGGCCTGCACCTTGATCTCGAGCTCGCGGTCCTCGACCAGCGTCAGCGCCTCCCAGGCCTGCGGCTGCGTTGCGCTGCGCGTCGCGCCCGTGCCGCGAATCTGCTCGTCGAAGGCGCGGTCGAAGGCCTGTTCGAAGGGCACGCGCTTGCGGCCGAGTTCGAACTGCGCCGCCAGCAAGGCGTCGCGCTGTGCGCCCAGGGCCGTCATCGCCGCCAGGTTCAGGCTTTGCACGGTGCGCTCGACGGCCGTGCGCAGCGCGTACCGCACGCGCTGGGCGGCGGCGTCGAGCAGGGGGTGCAGCGGCGGTGGCGGGGCGGAGGACATGGCTAGCGGCACGAGCCCGTATTCTGGGCCATGCCCCGCCGAAACGGGGCGCGGGCGCGCCGCAGGCACGCGCTGCCGACCGCGCCGCCGTCAGGGTCAGCCCGACTTGCCGCTGCGCGACAGCGCGTCGCGGATTTCGCGCAGCAGCAGCACGTCCTCCGGGGGCGGTGCCGGCGGGGCGGGCGGTGGCGGCGGTTCGCTGCGCTTGAGGCGGTTGATCTGCTTCACCATGACGAAGATGATGAAGGCCAGGATGGCGAAGTTCAGCGCCACGGTGATGAAGCTGCCGTAGGCCAGAACCGCGCCCTGCTTCTTCGCCTCTTCCAGCACCGTGGCTGTCTGTCCGGCCAGCGGAATGAAGTAGTTGCTGAAGTCCAGCCCGCCGAAGATCTTGCCGACGACGGGCATGATGACGTCGGCCACCAGCGAATCGACGATCTTGCCGAAGGCGCCTCCGATGATGACGCCGACGGCCAGATCCATGACGCTGCCCTTGAGCGCGAACTCCTTGAACTCCGATGCGAAACTCATGTTGGGGGGTTCTCCTGATCGGCTTGTTGCCGCGCGGCGGGCATCGCCGCGGCGGCACGGTAGGGGCAGCCCGGGCTCGCGTCAAGCCGCCGGGGTCGGGGGAAGCACGAACCGCCTCCGCTAGAATGCCCGGTTGACCGTTAGGACATTCGAACCCACCACCCGAGGATTCCATGAGCGATTCCGCTACCGCCCCGGCGGGCCCCGGCCACGTCGACAAGGACCGTCGGACCTGGATCGCGATCACCTGCGGCGCCGGCGCCGTGGGTGGCGTCGCGGTCGCGGTTCCCTTCGTCAGCAGCTTCGCGCCTTCCGAGCGCGCCAAGGCCGCGGGCGCGCCGGTGCAGGTCGACATCAGCGCCCTCAAGCCCGGCGAGAAGCTCACCGTCGAGTGGCGCGGCAAGCCGGTGTGGGTGATGCGTCGCACGCCCGAGCAGCTCGAGACGCTGAAGAAGACCGATGCGCTGGTGGCGGATCCGAACTCGGATCGCAAGGCTTATCCGACGCCCGAGTACGCGAAGAACGAATGGCGCTCGATCAAGCCCGACGTGCTCGTCGTCGTGGGCATCTGCTCGCACCTGGGCTGCTCGCCGGTGGACAAGTTCCAGCCCGGCGCCCAGCCCTCGCTGCCCGATGACTGGATGGGCGGCTTCCTCTGCCCCTGCCACGGCTCGACCTTCGACCTCGCCGGCCGCGTGTTCAAGAACAAGCCCGCGCCCGACAACCTCGAGGTGCCGCCCTACATGTTCCTGTCCGACAACGTGCTGCTGGTCGGCGAAGACAAGAAGGCTTGAGGAGCGAGGTCCATCCCATGGCTGAATTCAAGGAAGCGCCGGCCGGCGCCTCGGTGACCGAGAAGACCACCGTCTGGTTCGAGAACCGGTTCCCGACCGCGTTCGCCGAGTACAAGAAGCACATGTCGGAGTACTACGCTCCGAAGAACTTCAACACCTGGTACTTCTTCGGCTCGCTGGCGCTGCTGGTGCTGGTGATCCAGATCGTCACCGGCATCTTCCTGGTGATGCACTACAAGCCCGACGCGAACCTGGCCTTCGCCTCGGTCGAGTACATCATGCGCGACGTGCCCTGGGGCTGGCTCATCCGCTACATGCACAGCACGGGCGCGAGCGCCTTCTTCATCGTCGTCTACCTGCACATGTTCCGCGGCATGCTCTACGGCAGCTACCGCAAGCCGCGCGAACTGGTGTGGATCTTCGGCTGCCTGATCTTCCTGTGCCTGATGGGCGAGGCCTTCTTCGGCTACCTGCTGCCCTGGGGCCAGATGTCCTACTGGGGCGCGCAGGTGATCGTCAACCTCTTCGCCGCCATTCCCTTCGTCGGCCCCGATCTGGCTCTGCTGATCCGCGGCGACTACGTCGTCAGCGACGCCACGCTCAATCGCTTCTTCAGCTTCCACGTCATCGCGCTGCCGCTGGTGCTGCTGGGCCTCGTCGTCGCGCACCTGCTGGCGCTGCACGACGTCGGCTCGAACAACCCGGACGGCATCGAGATCAAGGCCAAGAAGGACCCGCAGACCGGAATCCCGCTGGACGGCATCCCCTTCCACCCCTACTACACGGTGCACGACATCGTCGGCGTGTCGGTGTTCCTGATCCTGTTCTCGGCGGTGATCTTCTTCGCGCCCGAGCTCGGCGGCTACTTCCTCGAATACAACAACTTCATCCCCGCGGACCCGCTGAAGACGCCGGCGCACATCGCCCCGGTGTGGTACTTCACGCCCTTCTACTCGATGCTGCGCGCGACCACCGACCCGATGGTCAACGTCTTCGTCGTCATCACGGCACTCGCCACCGTGGGCGCGCTGCTCAAGGGCGGCTTCGGCGGCAAGGCCAAGGTCGGCATCGTCGTCGCCGGGCTCGTCGTGATCGCGCTGCTCAAGGTCTTCGACGCCAAGTTCTGGGGCGTGGTGGTGATGGGCGGAGCGGTCGTCATCCTCTTCGCCCTGCCCTGGCTGGACCGCAGCCCGGTGAAGTCGATCCGCTACCGCCCGGGCTGGCACAAGTGGCTTCTGGCCGTCTTCGTCGTCGTCTTCGTCGTGCTCGGCTACCTGGGCATCCAGCCGGTGTCCGACGTCGCCACGCTGATCGCGCAGATCGGCACCATCTTCTACTTCGGCTTCTTCGCGCTGATGCCGGTGTGGAGCCGCATCGGCGAGTTCAAGGCGGTGCCCGACCGCGTGACCTTCCAGCCGCACTGATGCCGCGCGCGTTCGAGAGTCAGAGAGTCACACCACCATGAAGAACCTCATCCTCAGCGTGCTCGCAAGCCTGGTACTGGTCTCGGGCGTGCACGCGGCCGAAGGCGGCGTCGCCTGGGACAAGTTCCCCACCGAGCGCGTCACCGACGTCGCCGCGCTGCAGCGCGGCGCCAAGACCTTCGTCAACTACTGCCTCAACTGCCACGCGGCGGCCTTCCTGCGCTACAACCGCCTGCGCGACATCGGCCTCACCGAAGAGCAGATCAAGGACAACCTGATGTTCGCCGCCGACAAGGTCGGCGACACCATGAAGGTCGCGCTCGATCCCAAGGACGCCAAGGAATGGTTCGGCGCCGTCCCGCCCGACCTGACGCTGATCGCGCGCTCGCGCTCGGCCCCGGGGCAGGGGAGCGGCGCCGACTACGTCTACACCTACCTGCGCACCTATTACCGCGACGACACCAAGGCCATCGGCTGGAACAACCTCGCCTTCCCGAGCGTGGGCATGCCGCACGCCTTGTGGGAACTGCAGGGCCAGCAGCGCGCCGTCTTCGCCGAGGAGAAGGACCCGCACGACCCGAGCAAGACGGTGCACGTGTTCAAGAACTTCGAGCCCATCACCGCAGGCACGATGTCGCCGGCCGAGTACACCGAGACAGTGGCCGACCTCGTCGCCTTCCTGCAGTGGATGGGCGAGCCCAACCAGGGCAGCCGCGTGCGCCTGGGCGTGTGGGTGCTGATCTTCCTCGCCATCTTCACCGTCATCGCCTGGCGTCTGAACGCTGCGTTCTGGAAGGACGTCAAATAGACATCCGCAGGCCCGGTGAGCGCGCCGGGCTGGGGCGCAGTGGGGGCTTCGCGCGCCCACTGCGCCTGGTTTTTTCGGGGCCCGAACCACGTGCGGGCCCTCATTCGATCGAAGGCCACACCCCATGATGGTGCTCTACTCCGGAACCACCTGCCCCTACTCGCATCGCTGCCGCTTCGTGCTGTTCGAGAAGGGCATGGACTTCGAGATCCGCGACGTCGACCTCTTCGCCAAGCCGGAGGACATCGCGCTCATGAACCCGTACAACGAGGTGCCCATCCTCGTCGAGCGCGACCTCATCCTCTACGAATCGCACATCATCAACGAGTACATCGACGAGCGCTTCCCGCACCCGCAGCTCATGCCCGGCGACCCGGTGGCGCGCGCGCGCGTGCGGCTCTTCCTCTTCAACTTCGAGAAGGAGCTCTTCACGCACGTCAACCTGCTCGAGAGCCGCAGCGTCAAGGCCAGCGACCGCCAGCTGGAGAAGGCGCGCGGCCAGATCCGCGACCGCCTGACGCAGCTCGCGCCGATCTTCCTGAAGAACAAGTACATGCTCGGCGACGACTTCAGCATGCTCGACGTGGCCATCGCGCCGCTGCTCTGGCGCCTGGACTACTACGGCATCGAGCTGAGCAAGAACGCCGCGCCGCTGCTCAAGTACGCCGAGCGCATCTTCTCGCGCCCGGCCTACATCGAGGCGCTCACGCCCTCGGAAAAGGTGATGCGCAAGTAGGGCCAGGCGATGCAGCGCCGCACGTCCGACGATCGCCACCGCTGCCGGACCGCCGCATGAACCAGGCCATGGGCGGCGACGGCCAGGGCAGCTCCACGCGCCCCTACCTGCTGCGCGCGCTGCACGACTGGTGCACCGACAACGGCTTCACCCCCTACATCGCCGTCTACGTCGACGGCTCGGTGCGGGTGCCGATGGAGTACGTGAAGAACAACGAGATCGTGCTCAACGTCGGCTTCGAGGCCACGAGCGGATTGAAGCTCGGCAACGACGTGATCGAGTTTCGCGCGCGCTTCGGCGGCGTGGCGCGCGACATCGTGGTTCCCGTCGATCACGTCGTCGCCATCTACGCGCGCGAGAACGGGCAGGGCATGGCGTTTCCCGTTCCCACCGCTGCCGCACCCGACGACGCGCAGGGCGGCGAGACCCCTGCGCAGCCCGCCACGGGTGCCGCACGCGGGCTGCACCTGGCGAGCGTCGAGGGGCAGGAAGCCGCGCCGCCGGGCCGCGGTGCCGGTGCCGATGCCGCCGGCACCGGGCCCGAGCCTCCGGAGCCTTCGCCGCCCGCAGGTCCTCCTCGACCCTCCCTCAAGCGCATCAAGTAGGCCGGTCCGTCCTCGCGTCGCTCCGGGGCGAAGAGGTCCCCGCCGGGCGCGCGGCCTAGAATCCAAGCTCCCTGCGGCCGGCTTAGCTCAGTTGGCAGAGCACCCGCCTTGTAAGCGGAAGGTCGTCCGTTCGATTCGGACAGCCGGCACCAGACGCCTTCCTTCGGAACAGGCCCCTCAGAGCCTGTGAAGCATTCGCTTCGCGGCGGCCGGAGGACCGGACTCGGTCCAAGAAGCGATTGACGAAGCAACCGGCGCAATCGGGAGGCTCGATGCACCGTGTGGCCCGAGC
>WBZO01000063.1_pt1 | contig 82620 bp, 86 predicted proteins | sample 5204261 | NCBI WGS metagenome assembly WBZO01 (sample SAMN12412400, study PRJNA552823) | activated sludge metagenome | isolation source: activated sludge from anammox sidestream of wastewater treatment plant... | place: USA: North Carolina | collected 2017-09 | reverse complement strand
ATCATGCGAGACGATCGAGGAGCCGCGAGGTGAGCCCGCCGGCAACAACGCTCACGGCGGAGAAACGGAAACGAGGACGATGCGAGGGACGGTGATTCGGTTCGGCACCAGTTCGTGGGCCTATGAAGGGTGGCAGGGCCAGGTCTACCATCGCGCCTACCCGACGAGCCGGTTCTCCAAAGACAGCTTGACCGAATATGCGACGTACGAGCATGACGGACGCCCGCTCTTCCGCACCGTCGGCATCGACCACACGTTCTACCGGCCAACGACGGCCGCGCAGCTCGCACACTACGCCGCCCAGGTGCCGCCCGATTTCCAGTTTTGCTCCAAGGTCTGGGAGGAATTGACGATCCCGACCTATGCCGATCTCCCACGCTATGGTATCAAGGCAGGCCAACCGAACCCGCGATTTCTCGACGCCGACGCGTTTCAGGATCTGGTGCTGCGTCCGTTCATCGAAGGCATGCCGGATCGCATGGGCCCGTTCATCTTCGAGTTTCAGCGCACGGGCCTCGAACCGAGACAGTTCCTTGACGCGCTGGACACCTTTCTCCCGAAGCTCCCTCCCGGACATTCCTATGCCGTAGAGATCAGGAATCCCGCGATCCTCGGCAAACGGTATCACGACATCCTCACCGCCCATCACGTCGCCCACACATACAACCATTGGACCGGCATGCCGCCGCTGTTGGCCCAACATCGCCTGCTGGAAAAACAGTTCACCGCACCCTTTCTCGTGATGAGGCTGCTCACGCCCGTGGGGCTGGCCCATGCGAAGGCCGTCGAGCGTTATACGCCCTACGACCGGATCGTGAAGGCCCAGCCGGTGATGCGCCACGAAGCCGCCGTACTGGCTCAACAGGCGGCCCAGCAGGGTGTGGCGCCCTACGTGCTGGTGAACAATCGCGCGGAAGGCAATGCGCCGAACACGATCCAAGCCATCGTCGAGGAACTCATGCGGCTATGATTATGATAAGGGCTGGCGGATCTACGTCGCATTGATGCTCCTTTTCTCGCGTGGTAGCATGAAGAAGCCTCGCAGACGAGGGTCTTACGTGATTTTTCGTCCAGCCGGAGAAAGGAAGGTGGTTCGTATGACTCCCCTCCTATCCCTGTCGAGCCTCGGCATCCTGCTCCTTGCCACGCACAGCCTGGCCCTCGCCGCCCCGTTACGCGCCTATGCCGACAACGGCCGCGTCGAAATCACGGGTGACTATCGCTACACCTACCATGAACCGGAAACCGCCGCCGACGCCAAACGGATCGCGTGCACGGAAGCGCTCCACCAGGCCGTCAGCACCTCGACCGCCGTGCGTGAACAGACCGCCGGCCTCGTGGATCATGCGCTGATCAAGAACCTCGTGCACACGCTCGCGACCAAACACGTCACTGACCAACAGATTCTGCAACAGAGCGAGAAGGGCCGGACGGTCTATTGCAAGGTCAAGGCGCTGTTCCAGGCCGATGACGTCGAACGGGTTCTCCTCACCCAAACCACCGGGGGAACCGAAACAGCCATCGACCAGAACCGAGCCTTGAAGATCTTGAGCGTCCGCGAGGATGCCGACGGCACCGTGATCATCGTCTACAAGGCCTTGAAGCGCCTCGACTGGCTCGGCACCGCCTATCAGGGCAGCCTGCGCGAGTCGGCGGACGTGATGGTGGATTTCTACGACGAGCAGGGAACCCTGCTGCGGAGCACCCGCTACCCAGCCAGACGGACGGCCGGCGGGGATGACGTGATGAACCCCGGCGAGGTGGGCACCTTGAAGGTGGCAAAGCCTCTCAACACGAAAACCTTCCGAGTTTGGCTGGTCAAGTGAAAGGACCACGGCGGGAGAGTCGAGGTACATCCCGGCTCTCCCGCGGGCTGTGCGAGTTTACCGATCCGTCGCCAGCGGCGGCATATTGATACCCACCCGTTCCAATCCCATGATGACGGTCAGGGCCGATGGGGAGTGTTGCACGATTTCCTTCTGCACCTCGATCCTCCGCAAGTCCACGAACTCCGGCGCCGTCAACCCCAGTGATTCGCGGTAGGCCCGGTCCGCGATACCGCGCTGCTTCTCGGCCTTCTCGCGCGCTTCTTCCGCCTTCTGAAACTCGACCATGGTGATCTTGCGCTGCTCCTGAACGATCGTCTGCGTCGTCTGCTCGACCACGCCCTTGGGCGGAAGGATGCTGCCGACGACCACCCGGTTCAGACGGATGGGGATACTCTGCTTGTCGATCAGTTTGGTCTGCACTTCCCGCGCGATCGCGTCCTGCAGCTTCGTACGCGTGGTCGGATCGGTGGTCAACTGAAAGAGCGGATATTTCTGCACTTCCTCACGGACGAAGGTCCGGAAGGCCTCCTTGACGTTGTTCTGGTACCACCCGGATCCGTAGCGGCTGATCAACTCCGGCGACCGGCCTTCGACGACGTTGGCGATCATGAACGCGTCGAACGACACCGGGGCGTTTTCGGCGGAAATGATATCGAAATGCTCCGAATACTGCACGGGACGGATGTCGACGTCGACGACTTTGGTCGTTGGAGCCACCCAGACGCGCCCGGTCTTGGTCGGCACGGGGTCGACGCCTCCGTGGCCGAAGAAGAAGGGCTGTTCGACCATCACCCCCTCGTGCCCCGCTTCGATCGCCACGCAACCCGCCGTCAGCAACAAGGCGCCCACTCCGATGATCCCTCTCAGCATGGACCCGACTCTCTGTCTCATAGCTCCCTCCTGTGATAAGGACCGGCCAACGCCACCACTGCCCCACGCGCGAGCGGACCTGCTCCCCGCCGCACATGCCCTGCAGTTACCTTACGAACCGAAGCCGAACCTTGTCAAAGGGGGCGAACCGAGTGGAGACGAGGGAGAGCCGCGAGAGGGCCCGTCAGTCGACGGCGAGATGAGAGCCTGGGGACGATCGACGCTTCACGAGAGACGGCATTAAAAAATGCCGGCCTGCTTCTGGAGCCAGCGCACGTAGCGAATAATCTGGTCGACATCCTCCGGCGTCACCGACTCGATCTTCGGCATGTTGCCGAACTCCCAGTGGTGGGCACGGACTCCGTTGGCCGCGGCGCGCTGAAACGCCACGTCGGCATGGTGGTTGGGCTCATAAATCTTATGAACCAGCGGCGGTCCTTGGCTGGTGCCGACTCCCCGTGCACCGTGGCAGGCGGCGCAGTTGGCGTTGAACTTGGCTTCGCCGGGTTGCACATCCGCAGGCGCACCGGAACCGGACGATTGGGGTGAAGCGGGATTCGTCGCGCCGGAATCGCAGGCAGCCAGCCCGGTGAGCAACAGACAGAGCCCGAGAGCCATCGGCCCCACACAACGGGGCGGACGCGGGGATCGCAGGATCATGACGGGCGTTGCTCCGTTTTGTCGGCGGCGGTGGAAGTCGGATGGTGCAACTCTTGACGCAACATCTCAGTCGTTCGGTTGAGCGTGGCCCGACGATAAAGACGAACCGCCACCGGCACCGCCACAATCAAGGCGATGGTGAGATACATGAAAAATTCTTCAGGAGACATCGTTTTTCGATCTGGCGAGGTGGTGATGGACCAAATCGGCGCATACCGCTCCGATTCTTCGATTCACAAAGTCACCGATTCCTCTACGCATGAAACCTTGCTCAGAGTATCGCATAAGGCACCGGGTCCTCAATACCTGCCTGGCGGAATCCTTCTCGACGGATCTGGCAACTATCGCACCGGCCGCAGGCCCGACCTTGCGCATCGGGATCGTAGCAACTATGGGTCGACTCGAACGGCACGGCCAGGGCCAGGCCCCTCCGAATGATGTCGGCCTTCGACAACTTCAGCAGTGGCGCCCGCACCTCAATCGCCTGCCCTGCCGCTCCCCGCTTGGTCCCGAGGCGCGCCATGGCTTCGAAGGCCTCGATGAAATCAGGGCGGCAATCGGGATAGCCGGAATAATCCACCACGTTCGCGCCGAAATAGATGGCCCCCGCGTCGACCACTTCGGCATAGGCCAGAGCCAGGGATAGGAAGATCGTATTCCGCGCTGGGACGTAGGTGACGGGAATACCGCCGCTCCGCTCCTGCTCGCTTCGATCCTTCGGCACGGCTTGCTCGCCGGTCAGGGCGGAGCCCCCGAACGCGCGCAGATCGAGAGCCAACAGCACATGGTCCTTGGCTCCCAGCGCCGCAGCCACCGCCTTGGCCCGTTCCACCTCCACCCGGTGGCGCTGCCCGTAGAGCACCGTCAGGCAGTAGAGGTCATACCCCTCGCTCTTGGCAATCGCCGCAGTAACGGCCGAATCCAAGCCCCCGCTGAGGAGAATGACGGCCTTCGCAGAACCAGCGATCATACGTGGATCGGAACGCGGTGACCCCGCTCACGCCCGTGGTTGGTACGATCTCCGGAACGGAGAGGATCTCTGGTAGGTTAGAGCAGCGGACGTCGGACGGATGAAGCGTTAGTCACGCTCCTCTTCCTTCTCGATTTTTTCCAGCAACTCCAGCTGAGACTGACATTGCACGCAGAGCTTGGCAAAGGGAACCGCTTCAAGGCGCTTCTCGCTGATCTCGATGCCGCATTCGGCGCAAATCCCATACGTGCCTTCGCTGAGCCGAGTAAGCGCTTCGTCGATGGACTGACGTTTGCGGTTCCGCATCTCCATGAGCGAGATGCCGAGTTCGCGCTCCAGATCCATCAACGCCTGGTCCCCCACGTCACGGGCAGACTCCAAGCGCCGCTGCTGGTCCTCCGTCAAGGATTGACCGAGATTCCCCTCGATCTCCTTCAAGATTTCCTGGCGCTTGCGCATCAACATTTGTTGCAACATGTCGCGACGGCGCTCACGAGCTTCCCGCTCTTTCGGTGTTTCCTTGGCCGTCAGCGCGGCCACCACACGGGCGGCTACGCTATCGCTGTCTTTCTCAATCACAGTGGCAACCTCTGCCGTCCGCGCCTTGACCGCCGGCTTGGCTGGCGGCGCGGAAGGTTTTACTTTCGTGGTAGTGGAAGACGGTTTCTTCTTCGCTTGGACTTTCGTCGCCATAGTGACTCATGACCTTTCGTGATGAGGGTTAGGCGCAAAAGTTCGGCTGATATATCACGCTACACGTCGTTTGACAAGCCCTTCCATCCACAAGATATTGGGGAATCAAGGGTAGACGATCGTCGAGTGGACCTCCTGCCCTGCCAAGCGTTCCCGCCCGTTGAGACTTTTCAATTCAACCAGAAAATCCAACCCTGCGATTTCCCCCCCGAGTTGGCGAACCAAATGGACCGTTGCGGCCGCCGTGCCTCCCGTTGCCAGCAGGTCGTCCACGATCAGGACCCGCTCGCCGATGCCCACAGCATCCCTGTGGATCGCGAGCGAACTGGACCCGTACTCGAGGTTGTACTTGACCTCGTAGATGTCAGCTGGCAGCTTTCCGGGTTTCCGCACCGGCACGAAGCCCGCCCCAAGACGCGCAGCCAAGGTCCCCCCCAGGATGAACCCCCGGGACTCGATCCCAATGACCTTGTCGATCCCCTTGCCTTCGTACCGAACCGTCAGTTCGTCCGCAATCGTGCGAAAGGCACGGGCGTCTTTCAGGAGAGTCGTGATGTCGTAGAAGAGGATGCCGGGCTTAGGAAAGTCTGGAACTTCGCGGATGAGAGCCTTGTAGTTCATAGACACGGGCAGTGCGGGAGTCCATCATAACAGATCTCCCCGCTTCATGGTCTTTCGTTCGATGATCCCGCGCAGTCTGACGAGCGCCGCCGTCTCAATTTGACGGACCCGTTCGCGTGTCAGCCCCATCTCGCGGCCGATCTCTTCTAACGTCCGAGCCTCGGCGCCGTCAAGTCCAAAGCGAGCCAAAATCACGATCCGTTCCTTTTCGGGTAACTCTTTGACCCACGCCATCATTTCCGCCCGGCGCATGACCCCTTCGGCCGTGTCGGCGGGGGAGAGACAGAGCGGATCCTCGATCACATCCCGCAAAAAGGTATCCTGCCGGTCGCTGATGGGACTGTCGAGCGAGCAGGTGGTGCGGACCAGTTGCTTCAAGTCCTCCACTTCCTCGACGCTCGTCTTCATCTTCGCCGCGACTTCGTCCGCGCGAGGTTCTCGGCCGAGTTCATGGACCAACTGCTCGACCTTGCCCAAATACCGATTCAATCGTTCGACGACATGGACCGGGAGACGGACCAGCTTGCCCTGGTTGATGATCGCCCGCTCGATGAACTGCCGGATCCACCAGGAGGCATAGGTGCTGAAACGGAAACCCCGCTTGTAATTGAACTTCTCGACGGCCTTGATCAGCCCGAGGTTCCCCTCCTCGACGATATCCGCGAACGGGAATCCGCGGTTCATGTAGCGCTTGCCGATGCTGATGACCAACCGCAAGTTCGCCTCGATCATCTGCTGGCGCGCCTGCTCATCGCCCGCCATCACGCGCTTGCCGAGCTGCTGCTCCTGCTTGAAAGTCAACAGGGTCGACCGCCGAACCTCGCGCAGATAACTCTTGATCGTATCGAGGCCTTCCGACCGTTCCGATTCGGCCGGCCGCTGCTCCGCGCCCGACTCCTCGGAATCGTTGCCGGCGGTCGTCTCCTCGTCGTCCTCGTCCGAACGGGCGGCGCGGCGGCGACGCACGGAGGCGGACGCCTTGACCTCGTCGTCATCGTGGCTGAGAGCTGTCGCGCGTCTGGCCATGGTTCCTGTGGCTCAATACCAAATTTGGAAACCCGTGAATCGATCGGCCGCCGTGCTCCATTCCACCTGCACGTGGGTCACTCGCGACCCGACCGGCCCTTTTTTCAACTCCGTCAGCAGATCCTCGATCACCGCCCGACTGCCCTCGACTTCGAGTTCAACCTGTCCGTTGTCGAGGTTTCGCACGCCGCCCGAGAGTCGTCGCGCCGTTGCCACTCGCTGCGTGAAGGCCCGGTACCCGACGCCCTGGACCTGCCCGCTCACCAAGACCGTGGCATACACGCGCTCGCGGGATTCGCTCTCGGCCATACGCTGACGACGCTCGTGCCGGATTGACGGTTGATCGTCGGAAGTCGTCTCGTCTTGGAGAGGATAATCTCACACATCCAAAAGGTCGTCACGTTTTTTAAAAGTTTGCGCGACCGTCCCGCCATCGACGCTCGCACGAACGACGCTCTCCATTCCGACGTCCGTTCTGCAAGGCAGACACCTCGTCACCTGCGTGCTGCTAGAAGAATCGGTTCATTCGGAACGCAACTTGAGGAGTGAGCGGGCACTCGAAGCGGCGGCAGCGCCGTCGTTCCGTCAAAGCGATGACGACGGGAGCTCAAGCCGTTCTCTCATGAGCCGATCAGCGCCAACCGGAAAAAAGACCGAGCCTGCGAGACACGCTCTTTTCCCGTGACGGTACGTCGAGGAGACCGAACGAGGACCGGCTCGCCGGACGAGAGGATCGGCTGCCGCAGTAGCTGTGGTGTGGGAAGCGGATGAGAAATTACCGGATTGGCTTATCCCGCCGCCGGAAACCACCGCAAGGGCTCCGGGTCGAGCAAGCTCTGTATGGTCGGGGCGAGAGGATTTGAACCTCCGACCCCTGCGTCCCGAACGCAGTGCGCTACCGGGCTGCGCTACGCCCCGACCGGGCAGACGAGGGAAACGAGTTGCGGATTGTCTTACAAGACGGGGGTAAAACGCAAGCCATGTGCGTCGGCGACTCCCTGGCAGGTAATTTTCCCCTCCATCACGTTGACTCCGCGCGCCAAACCACGGTCCGATCGGATGGCCCGATCGACTCCCTCCGAGGCCAAGCGGAGCAGATACGGCAAGGTGGCATTGGTCAACGCGAGGGTCGACGTGCGAGGGACACTCCCCGGCATGTTGGACACGCAATAGTGCGTCACCCCGTCGACCACGTAGACGGGATCGGAATGGGTCGTCGGCCTCGTGGTCTCGAAACAGCCGCCTTGATCGACCGCGATATCCACGACCACCGAGCCTGGCCTCATGCGACCGATGACCGCACGGCTGACCACTTTTGGCGCGCGCGCCCCATGGACGAGCACCGCGCCGATCACGAGGTCGGCATCCATCACCGCCTGCGCCACAGCCGCATGGCTCGACATGCACGTCACGACGCGTCCGGGATAGAGATCGTCGAGCGCCCGCAGCCGATCGAGATTCAAGTCCAGCACCGTCACCTGCGCCCCCATCCCCACGGCGATCCGCACCGCCGAGGTTCCGGAGACTCCCGCACCCACCACAACGACCTTCGCCGGTTCCACGCCCGGCACGCCGGCCAGCAGCACGCCGCGTCCGCCCTGCGCCCGTTCGAGATAGCGTGCCCCGACTTGGACCGAGAGCCGCCCGGCGATTTCACTCATGGGCCGCAGCATGGGCAGGCTGCCGTCAGCCGCCTCCACGGTCTCGTAGGCGATGCCCGTGATATTGGCCGCCATCAGAGCCTTGGTCAATTCCGGCAACGACGCGAGATGGAGGTAGGTGAAGAGCACCTGACCCGAACGGAATAAGTTGCATTCGGACAATTGGGGTTCCTTGACCTTGACGATCAAGTCGGATTCCGCAAACAGGGTGGCCTTGGACGGCTGGATCTCCGCTCCCGCCTGCCGGTACTCCTCATCCGGGAATCCGCTCCCCTGCCCGGCAGACGCTTCGACCTGCACGTGGTGCCCGCCGTGACGGAGTGCCCGGACTCCGTCCGGCGTCACGCTGACACGATACTCATGATCTTTGATTTCTTTCGGGACCCCGATACGCATGATGCCCTCCTTGCAGAGCGCTACCACACCGTTGATGCATTATACACAGATCGCCCCAAGCCGTCCCCGTGGCGGCTTGCCACCGTAAAGACCAGTGCGGTAAGATTCGCGGCCATCGTTTGCCGACCCGGGAGAGGAGTCAATCACGTATGGATGCGGGATCTTGTAACGCCTGCGGTGCGACGGGCACAGCTCTGATGAAATTGTCGTTGGGCAAAGACTTTTTCGGTCGGACCTATGACCGACTGTCCCCCTCCTCGGATCAAAGTCCGAAGTGGTATTGCGAGCCCTGCTCGATGATGAAAAATCTGCAGCGAGACTTCCGGGATATCCGTTCGGAATTCGACAAGTTGGACAAGGGTCTGTCCTCGGCGGTGTCCGAACCGGAAGCGAAGCAACGAGCCCAGCTCCGGCTGCAGGAAATCGCCGCCATTGCCGGCACCAGGACCTCCGGATCGACGCTGCTCGATGCGGCGGACGTGAAGCAGCTCATCGATCGGCTGCATGCCCGGTCCTGACCGGCCCCGTCGCACCGTCACGATCACCTACTTATCGCCATGACCGGCTATCAACGTCATATATTCGTCTGCACGAACAAACGGGAGCCCGACGATCCGCGCGGAAGCTGCTCCAAATTGGGATCCGAATCGCTGCATGCCCGGTTCAAGCAGGAAGCGAAACGCCTGAATCTCAAAGGCATCGTGCGGGCCAACAAGGCCGGATGCCTCGACTATTGCGCACAGGGCCCCAGCGTGGTGATCTATCCGGAAGGCGTATGGTACCGGGTGACCAACGAGGCCGATGTCACCGAGATCATGGAGCGACATATCCTCAAGGGTGAAGTCGTCCAACGCCTTCTGATGCCGGACCAGGCTCCACCCGCGTTGCTTTCTCCGCTGAAACGCTGAACCACCGTCCCCGGCCCTTTCATCGAGGTTGTCATGCCCGCCGACGAAAAATGGAAGGCGAATATGGAGAAAGTGGCCTTCATGAAAGGCTTTCCCAATCTCCTGCACGGATGGGAACAACTGCGCGGGAAAACGGTGGAAGGCGTAACGCCGTTGAAAGGCAAGGTTGGTTCCGTGGCGTTGGTCTGCACCGACGGCACACTCCTGATCGCGCCGCCGCTTTCAGCCGAGCCGTTTGAGTTGGGAGAGGCGCTGCAAGCCGCCAGGCAGCAACTCCAACCCCGGCAACCCGAATGGTACGCAGAGTATGATCGGTTGGTTCAGAAAGACAAGGACGCGCTGCGATCCGCCCGTCTGGAAAAGATTCTCGGCGCGATCCAGAACAACCTGGAACAGATCCCCGAGTTGAAAGACCGACTCAAGGATCTGGTCAAGGAGTGGAAGTGAGCAGTCTGCCGAAAAAGAATATGTTCGAGATCTTCTCGCAAGGTCTCTTCGAAGGAGTGAAGCCTATGATGCTCGTTCGCGATCACTTGGTACGCCATCCGGACCGCTGCACCCACCAAGCCATTTGCATGCCGGTCTGCCCGACGAGCGCCTGGCTCTCCACGCCGCCCTACAAGTTCGACCCCTCCCGTTGCCTCGAAAGCTGCCGGCTCTGTCTCGACGCCTGCCCGTCGCAAGCGATCTACGCGGTCTATCGCAAAGGCGACAAGCTGCTCGAGCCGCAAAAAAAGTAATCGGGGGCACCTGGCAGATCCCTGTGCTCGTGCAACGCGCGGCCTCGGAAGGCCCTCGTTGGACGCGCGCAGCGGGAATTAGCCAAGCGCCACCCTGGAATAGCCTCAGGGAGAGGTTTCCGCTGATGGTGGCGTCCCTTCGCGACCGCCCACTGTCCAATCATCCGATTGACCGGCAATGTGGCACGATGGGCCGGCCCTCGCCCCTAGAGACGTTCGCGCCTTGAGAGTGCCCGGTGGGAATCACAAGCCCAAGCGTGACTCACGCTGAACTGCGCCACTTCCCATCGGTAACACTCGCGGAAGTGCTCAGTGCTCAGCGATGGAAACAGAATTATATGATCTGCTTCCTGAGTCGGCCCCAGTAGGCGGTGCCGATGTAGCCGCAGCCGCCGGAAAAGGTAGTGAGGGCCAGCACACGATAGACGATCGAGCGCGGAGCCTTGATATTGACGGCGGGATCGAGCAGATCGGGCGCCTCGGCAACGCGTTTGAGCGTCTCCCCCGCCAGCAGGATCGGCCACATGCAGGCCAGTCGCTGCCGAATTTCGAGCCGCGGCAGGGCCATCGTGTAGATCCAGCCCTGGTCCAAGTGTTCGACCGCCTGCTTGATCATGCGCAAGAGGATCGGGCGAAACCGCGGTAGGCTCTCCGGCTTGAGCAGATCCGCCGGTTGGAGTCCGACTTCGTCCAGCCACTGCCTCGGCACGTAGCAACGGCCGTTGTGGAGGTCGCGGGCGAGGTCCTTCACGATATTGGTAAGCTGCAACCCCTTCCCGAAACGGACGCCGATCGCGGACATCCGGTCGACGTCCCAGTGAGCCATAGCCTTCCGATGCGCGCAGACCATACGGGTCCAGAATTCCCCCACGCAGCCGGCGACATAATAGGTGTAGCGATCCAGTTCCTCCGGTCGATCCAAGGCCGTGAGGTCGGTCGCCGAGGAACCGGGGAACCTGGTCAGATCCATTTCCATACCATTCGGCAGGACATCCATCAACCAGCTGATGCGCTCGCGATCTCCCCGATCGAATTGCCGATACAATGCCAAACATTCCGGCAGCCGTTGGAGGAGCACGCGTTCGGCCGAGTTGATCTGATGCGGCAGGAGGGCCGCCTGGATCGCCTGGATGTCCTGCAACTGTACCGCGTCCCCCGCAAACTGGGCACGAAACATCTTGAGGTAGCGAAGGCGTTGAGCACGCCCGATCAGGTCGGTGTCGGCGATGGTATCGGCGGCGCGCGCGAACAGGTAGGCCAAGCCCATCTCATCGCGGACATCCGACGGCAGGACGTTCAGAGTCAGGTAAAAGGAGCGGGATACCTGCTTGAGAATGACGTGCAGCAGCTCGTGCTTGGAGGGCGGAGTACTCGTGGCTCGACCTGCTATCGGACTTCGAGTTTGCCTTCCATGCCCTTCTCCCTGTGGCTTGGAAGAAACAACAGTTTCTTGTCGCAAAAGAAGGCGTGGACGCCCGGCTTGGTGGGGGTGAATTGCACCGTCACAGTCTTGCCGGCGCTGACATCTCGTTCAATGGAGAGCCCGGCTGCCTCATCCTTCAGCACGAAATTGTGCGGCGTGATCGAGGTGATGCTGGTCAGGACCAATTCCACCGGCTTCCCGGCCTGCACGATGAGATGGTTGGGGGTATAGGAATAGCTGTCGAGAATGACCGTCGCCCGCTGCACCCCGTCCCGCTGATCGAGCGGCACCGCCAAGGGAGGAACCTGGGGCGATTGGTCGGCAGCTCGGACCATTGGGCCGGTCGACAACCAGGCCGATAGCAGCAGGAGTACCGCGCCTATCTGTACGACCCGTCGTCCTTTCATGGCCAAATCTTCTAACAGATGGCGTTTGGTCGGTCAACCGACCGGTTGCCGTTATCCGCCCCCTCATACCTCCCACCCCTGACTCCTGGTAGAATCTGCTTGGCTTCAGGCGGCTTGACTGACCGGCAGACCGAGGTTACCTGAGATTTGCATACCCAGGCCGGTCCCCCGCTCTGAAAATCGCCTGCGTGTTCGGTATAATGACATCCAGTGCCCATCGAGCCCCGTAGAGGAAACATGAGTGGCCGATGGGTGATGAAGGAGGACACAGATGAAGTGGTTGAAGGGTATCGGGCTGTTTCTCATTGCGAACTTCCTCATTTATCTTACGCTTTCGATTACCGTCCGGGTGCTGATCAACGTCGTGCTGCCGGCCTTCGGCATCGACGTCCGGGGGGCGTTCAGCCAGGAACTGCTGGTGTGGTCCCTGGTCATCGGCTTCGGCGGTGCGTTCATCAGCTTGCTCTTCTCGAAGCAAATGGCCCGTGCCATGTTGGATTGCCGGCAGATCACGGAACCCCGTTCTCATGCGGAGCAGGTGATTTATGGGTCGGTGCAGGAGATCGCCCAACGGTTGCACATCAAGATGCCTGAGGTCTGGGTCTATGAATCGCCGGACCCCAACGCCTTTGCGACCGGCCCGAGCAAAAACAACTCGATGGTGGCCGTGTCGAGCGGGCTCTTGGCCAACCTGCGCGAAAACGAGGTGAAATCGGTCCTCGCGCATGAGATGGGGCATGTGTACAACGGGGATATGTTTACGACCACGGTGTTGGCCGGGTTGATGAACACCTTCGTGCACTACATCAGCAACTTCGTCTACTCCATGATCGGACAGCCCCAGGGGGAAGATCGCGAGGAAGGTCAAAGCGGTAACCCGATCCTGGCGTTCGTCGTGTACATCGTGCTGCAGGTCGTTCTCTCCGTGTTGGCGATGCTCGTCGTAAGTTGGCACTCGCGACGCCGTGAATACGCCGCGGATGCCTTCGCCGCCAAGGTCTATGGGAAGGAGTCCATGATCGGCGCCCTGCAGGCCATCGACCGGTGGGTGAACCGTGCTCAGTTCGAGTACAGCACCCAGGACGCCCTGGCAACCATGAAGATTTCAGGAAGCACGGCGGGGTTCATGCATCTGTTTGCGACCCATCCGCCCATCGAAGAGCGGGTCGCGGCATTGCAACGGCTTTCGTAAAGACCACACCATTCAAGGAGGGTCCGCATGTTCACCGGTTCGATCATAGCGACAGTCCGAGGCAGCGGTCAGGGTGTGAGAATGGGCCTGTCTCGACTGGACTTACGGTCGATCTGGCAGGGGTTGAAGACCGTTCTCGGTACGCTGGTGTCTCCTGTCGGTATCCCGGTTCGAGTGCGCAGCGGGAAACCGCATCGGGGATCGCGGCGTTCTCCCAACCAAGAAGGAGGCCGATGGTGACGAGAAGCTCAGCCTGCACGTGGAAAATGCTCCTTGGAGGATTGATCATTGGAGTCGGGCTCGGTTTGCTCGTTGCTACGGAGCGTGCCGGCGCGGCGGAAGAAGGAGCGATGCTGATGGCGGCGAAGGCGGGAAGCATTTATGACTTCACCCTCAACGACATCGACGGCAAACCAGTCTCGCTCAGCCAATATAAAGGGAAGGTCGTCATGCTGGTCAACACAGCCAGCTTCTGCGGGAACACGCCCCAGTATGCGGATATGGAGAAGATGTACGAGACCTACAAGCAGCGCGGACTGGAGATCCTGGCGTTCCCGGCCAACAACTTCGGACAACAGGAACCGGGCACCAACGAGGAGATCAAGGGGTTCTGCCTGACCAAGTACAGCGTGGGATTCCCGCTCTTCAGTAAGATCAGCGTCAAGGGGGACGACAAACATCCCCTCTATCGTTACCTTACGGAACAGAGTCCGTTCCCGGGCGAGGTGGAGTGGAACTTCCAGAAATACCTGGTGGATCGATCGGGCAACGTCGTGGCTCGCTATCACCACCGGACGAACCCGCTTGCCGCCGAAATCGTCAAGGACGTCGAACGCTATCTCGGGAAGTAGCGCTCTTCACACCGTCCGTTTCACGAAACTAATGTGCGACTGATACTCCTGGATGGCCGCGCCCAACGCGGCCTTCCCCAGGGGGATGTTCGCGTCCAGAGCCTCCTCGACCGACGGATCATCGATCACTACCTCATAACGGTCTTGAATATTGGTCCGCACGGCCGTCCCGTCCTTGAACGTCCGCGGCATATAGATCTCCGTCCACACCTCTTTTTCGACCAGACACACATCGCGGAACCGCTCATAGAGCAGCGCCAGCTTTTCCGCATCCGTTTCCTTCATGCTCGTCACTCCCCGCACACATGAACCGTCGGCGACCCAACATCGCCCATGGGGCACGTTAGACCAGGGACCGGCATATTTTCAACGGGGCGCTGGCTCAGATGGGCCTGGTTGAGTGGAGGACGTCGGCTGGTCACCGACGGAGAACCGCATAGTGCCGACTTGATTCACTGCATGGAAGGGTTGCTGCCCCAGCGAGGTGATGTAAATCTTGACGAGGTAGGAGCCGACGGGCCAGGAATCCCCCGGTCGTTTCAGCTCCAGAAACCCATACCGCTCGTGACCCGGCACCTCGAGCGTATCGCGGACCAACGCCGTTGCCCCGACCTTGCCGTCCGGTCCGACCGGGAAGACCTGGGCCGCGAATTGGGCCGGGTCCTCGAGCGGCGCCACCTCGAATACGATGAACACCGCAGGCGCATCCGGCGCAAATACACTGGCTCCGGGCTCGACGGGCTTCAGCCGGGGGTCCTGCGTAAACCACCCCTTGCGGCCGAACGTATCCCATTCGACATCATACCCGCGAGCCATCTTGATCCAAGTAAAGAGCGATTGCGGAATGCCCTTCTGCTGCAGGTCCATGGAAGGAGCTTCGGTCGGCTCGAATTCCGTCGTCGCCTGCTCTTTGGGTGCGAGCAGATCGCGCGCCTCCACAGGCGGCAGGGTCATCCATCCCATGGCAGCCAGGAGAACGGCCGCACATCGTCCGGCGATCCCGGGCAGGTGCATCTCACTCGACCGGTATGCAGAGAATGTTGCTCCCATACGGTTATGGTACCGACTTGCCGGGAAGGGTTCAACTGACCGGCGGAAACAGCCGAAGAACGAGGCAAGGGAGCATCCGTTTGATATAATCCCAGACAGTCCGGGAGCAGCCGAACCGGGACCTTTTTTCAGGATTTCTCTTCGATTTGCATGAACGCCGCGCCGCCCCTGACCGCATCAGCTCAGCTTCTCGACTCCGACCCCATTGCGGAACAACAGCCTTCGGACACCAAGGTGGCCCAACGTGAACAGGGTCTGCGCGACGCCGCCTTCCAAGCGGCCGCCCAAGGCGGCGGAGAGAATTATTTTTCGGCCTTCGCTTTGCTTCTGCATGCCTCGCCGTTTCAAATCGGCATCCTATCGGCCTTGCCCCAACTCGTGGGGATGATTTCACAGCTCTCTTCGGTGAAGCTGCTGCAGTACCTCCGAAAGCCGGAGCGGTTGGTCGTGCTGGGAGGATGGGGACAGGCCCTGAGCTGGGTCCCGCTCCTGGCGCTCCCGCTCCTGTTGCCGTCACATGGTCCCTGGATGTTGATCGCCTGCGCGATCCTCTATTTCGCCTTTGGCCATGCCACGGCGCCGGCGTGGAACAGCCTGCTGATCGAGTTGACCGACCCTGATACACGCGGCACCTACTTCGCCCAGCGAGCCCGCATCACGGCGCTGGTGAGCTTCCTGGCGCTGGGCGCGGCCGGAACGATCCTGACGATGGGACAAGCCTGGGGGATGAGTTGGCTGGGATTCGTGCTGATCTTTCTCGGCGCGGCCTCGGCGCGGCTCGGTGCGACCCGCTGTCAGGCGCGCGTCGCCGCGCGGACGGCAAGCCACGGCATCGATGCGCCGCAGGGGTTTCGGCATTTTCTCGCTCACCGCGCCACCCCGGATTTTCGCCGATTCATCCTCTTTTCAGGCTTGGTTCACTGGGCCGTGCTCATCTCCGGTCCCTTTTTCGTGATCTATCTCCTGCGGGACCTGCACTGGACCTACCTGCACTACGCCGGATGGATGGCGGCGAGCATTCTGGGGCAATTCACCACTCTGAAACCCTGGGGCCAGTTCGGCGACCGCTACGGCAACAAGAACATGCTGCTCGTCACGGCCTTCGCGGTACCGGTCCTGCCGATGGCCTACCTGGTCAGCGAGCAGTACCTCTATTTATTGGGCGTGAATTTCTTCGGCGGGATCGTGTGGGCGGGACTCTCGCTCGGCTTGCAGAATTACGTCTTCGATTCGCTCAGGCCGGAGGAACGCACGAGGGGCGTCGCGCTGGCCAACGCCATGAATGCGATCGGCTGGGGGCTCGGCGCCTTGACGGGCAGCTGGCTCGCCACAGTCGTCCCGACGCACCTCCGGTTGGCCTTCTGGGACCTTCACACCGGCCTCGAACCTGCCGTTCGTGTTCTTTCTCTCGGGACTGCTGCGGCTCGCCATCGCGATCGGCATGCTCGGCCGTTTCGGCGAGCCGCGAAGGCTTGAATCGACTCCCCACGGCGAACTCGTCAAGGAGCTGCCGCTCATCAAGGTGTTGGTCGCGCTCTGGCCCTCACGCCACCCCCGATGACGGCCGAGTGGCCCGCAGCCCTCGCCTGCGAGAGCCGTTACATACCTGCCGGTTTGTGGTCTCGCTCTTCCTGCTTCAACTTGTCGAAGGCACGGTCGGCGTTCCCCTTCACTTGCTCCGGCGACGGTTGCGCCATCGGCTTGGGCTTGTCGCTCGAACAGCCGACGGTCAGCATGACGGCTGCCATGAGTCCGCACAGAATTCCCGCTTTGACATCCAAAAGCCCCTGTGTCTGCTTCATCCTGGCTCCTCCCTCCTGATTCCCTCGACCGACGGACAGGCCGGCGGGTTATTATGGAACAGCGGACAAGGACTCTCAACCGGAAACCGGGCACGGCCGTCTCCGGGCCCGAAGGATTCAACGTCCGCTTCGCCTCCGCGTTGACTGACTCCGCTGAACCGGTTATTCTGCATCCTCTCCCGACACTTTCGACGAAAGGACGCCATGTCGTTACGAGACCGCTTGACCGAAGACTTGAAACTCGCCATGAAGTCGAAGGACCAGCTCCGGATGGACGTCATTCGAATGATCAAAGCGGCGGTCCTCAACAAGGAAGTCGAACTCAAGAAGGATCTGGACGATGCCGAGATGAGCCGCATCATGACCACCCTCATCAAGCAGCGGCGGGAAGCGGCCGAGCAATTCGACAAGGGCAACCGCGTCGACTTGGCCGCGAAGGAACGTCAGGAAATCACCATCATCGAGGCCTATCTCCCGAAAGCCGCATCGACGGACGAGGTGGGCGCGATCGTCAAGGCCGTCATCGCCGAAACCGGCGCCAGTTCACTGAAAGACATGGGGCAGGTCATGAAGGCCGTCCTGGCGCGACTGGCCGGGCAAACCGTGGATGGCAAACTCGTCAGCGATCTCGTCAAATCCGCCCTCGCCGGCAAGTGAGCGTCGGCACCGGTCCACCCTCAACTACGTAACGATTCGACCGCCCCGCTGTCCCAACCGTTGAATTATCTTTTCAACGACCGCCCCGCTGCTATACTCACACTATTCGCCGATCCTGTCGGTTCCGCATCGGCACAGTGACCGGATCATTCAAGTCCCTCGAAGGATTCCTTGCGATGAGCATTTTGATCGTCGACGACTCCAACGACCAGCAGTTGCTGCTGAAGTCCATTTTGACCAAAGCCGGACACCAGGATCTGGTGATGGCGGACTCCGCCTCGGCCGCCTACGCAAAACTGGGAACCCAAACCCCGCAGGGCGACACCCATCCGATCGATCTCATTCTGATGGATTTCATGATGCCCGTCACCGACGGCGTCGCAGCCACCAAGCACATCAAGAACGTCGAGCACCTCCGCGACATCCCGGTCATCGTCGTGACCGCCAAGACCGACCTGGGAAACCTGCAGGCCGCTTTCGCGGCCGGCGCCATGGACTTCATCACCAAACCGGTCAACAGCGTCGAGCTGCTGGCGCGCGTCAATTCCGCGCTGATGCTGAAGAAGGAAATGGACTGCCGCAAGCTGCGCGAACAGGAACTCCGGCGCAGCAATACCGAACTGCAACAGGCCCTACGGGAAGTGAAAGTCCTCAAGGGATTGGTCCCGATCTGCGCCTCCTGCAAGAAGATCCGCAACGATCAAGGCTTCTGGCAGCAGTTGGAGGAATACATCCAACAGCACTCCGAAGCGGAGTTCAGCCACGGCCTCTGCACTCCCTGTATAAAAAAGCTTTATCCTGGCGTTTACAAAGACTAGCTGCTAGCATTTTCCCTGAGTCACGGCCTCACGGAGTTACCATCCCATGGGTATTCTGATCGTCGATGATTCGGCGGACGATCGTCTGCTGATCCAATCCATTCTGAGCAACGCGGGCTACGAAGAAACCTTCGTCGCCGACTCGGCAGCCGCCGCCTTCCGTCAGTTGGGACTCGACGGCGGCAAGTACACCGCCGGTCGCATCGATTTGATCCTGATGGACATCTTCATGCCCTCCACGAGCGGTATCGAAGCCTGCCGTCAGATCAAGGCCGTCGACCGGTACCGCGACACCCCCATCATCATGGTGACGGTCAAGACGGACCCCGTCGACTTACAACTGGCCTTCGCCGCCGGCGCGATCGACTATGTGGCCAAACCTATCAGCAAGATCGAACTCCTGACTCGTGTTCGCTGCGTCCTCCGTCTGGTCCATGAGATCGAACGCCGCCGTGCGCGCGAACAGGAATTGCTGGAAGTCATGCGGCAACTGCAGGAAGCCAATCAGATGTTGTTGCGCCTCTCCTGTCTCGACGGCCTCACCGGCATCACCAACCGGCGGCAGTTTGATGATTTCCTCGACCAGGAGTGGCGTCGCGCCGCCCGCGAATCGACGCCCCTATCCCTGATCATGCTCGACATCGACCACTTCAAGACGTTCAACGACAGCCACGGTCACCAGGCGGGTGACGAATGTCTGCGGCAGGTGGCCCAAATCATCTCCGGCAACGTCAACCGCCCCGGAGACATGGTGGCCCGCTACGGCGGCGACGAGTTCGTCATCGTCCTGCCCGGCACCACGGTCGAAGGCGCGGCGCAGGTCGCCGACGCGCTGCGCCGCAGGGTTCTCGAAGCCGCCATCAAGCATCCGAACGGCCATCAAGTCACCATCAGCCTGGGGTTCGCCACCACCGTCCCCAGCCGCGTCGCGGCCGCGACCGACTTGATCCGCAGCGCGGATCAAGCCCTCTACCAAGCCAAACAAGAGGGACGAAATCGGACGAAGCAGGCCGGCATGCTGACACTGGTCCATAACCAGCCGAAGGATTGACCCGGCGCGGCATGGCCAAGCAGCCCCCACGACAGTCCCGTCCCCGTCCTGCCGCCCGCAAAGCATCCTCTCGCACCAAATCGACGGTGCCCCCCGCCCTACGCCGGGAAACTACGGCTCGCCGTCGCGCGGAGCGGGCGCTGGAACAAGTGTCGACCGAACTCGAACGGCGCGTGGAAGAGTTGCAACGGGCAAAAGACACCGCCGAAGTCGCCAACCGCGCCAAAAGCGAATTCCTCGCCAGCATGAGCCACGAAATCCGTACCCCGATGAACGCGATCATCGGCATGGCCGATCTACTCTGGGAAACCGAGCTGACGCCGGAACAACGCAAGTACCTTCGGATCTTCAGGCGTGCCGGCAGCAGCCTGCTCAGTCTCATCAACGACATTCTCGACCTCTCGAAGGTCGAATCGGGCCACTTGGATCTCGAGTTGATCGAGTTCGACCTGAGCGAGTTGATCGACAAAACCAGCGAGATCCTCGCGCTCCGCGCGAATGAAAAGGGACTGGAGCTCGCCTGTCACCTGGCCGCCGACGTACCCTGTCACCTCATCGGCGACCCAAACCGGCTCCATCAGGTCCTGGTGAACCTGATCGGCAATGCCATCAAGTTCACGGAACAGGGCGCGGTCGTCATGAAGATCGTGAACGATCCCGATCTCAACGAGCCCGGCGCGATCCGCTTTTCCGTGACGGATACAGGGATCGGCATTCCCCGCGACAAACTGGACACCATCTTCGACAGTTTCACGCAGGCCAATACGGCCATCGCCCGCCAATACGGTGGCACCGGGCTCGGTCTGTCGATTTCGAAACATCTGGCCGAGTTGATGGGAGGACGCATCTGGGTCGAGAGCACGGTGGGAGTGGGCAGCACGTTCCACGTACAGGTGCGGCTCGGCATCCAATCGGAGGCACCGCGACCCAAGACCCCGGTGTTGCTCAATTTGAACGGGATCCGTTGTTTGGTCGTAGACGACTATCCGACCAATCGGCTCATCCTGCGTGAGATCCTCTATGGCTGGGGCGCGGTGGTCACGGAAGCCGACTGCGGCGAACAGGCGATGGCCGTGCTCGAAGAGGCGCAGCAAACCGGCAAGCCTTTCAACCTCATGTTGCTCGACTGCCGCATGCCGGGTCTGGACGGGTTCGAGGTTACCCAGCAGGTCCGAGCCAATCCCGCCTTGCGCGACATCACCATCATCATGCTCGCCTCGGATCGCTGGGCGGACGACATCGCCCGCACCTACGATTTGGGGCTGGGCGGCTACCTCGTGAAACCCATCAAGCGGTCCGACCTGCACCAAACCATCGGCATCGCGCTGGGCCGCAGCAAGAGCGCCCTGGCGGCCGCCACCGAAGCGAACGCGCAGCCGCCGGCCTCCTCCGGGCGAGCCCTGCGCATCCTGCTGGTCGAAGACTCCTCCGACAACCAACTGCTCATTCAGTCGTACCTCAAACAGTCGCCGCACCGCCTCGATATCGCGGACAACGGCAAGATCGCGGTGGAGAAATTCCAGCACGGCCACTACGACCTGATCCTTATGGACATGCAGATGCCGGTCATGGACGGCCTCACCGCCACGCGCACGATCCGCCAGTGGGAGCGGCAGGAAGGCCTCCCGCCCGTCCAGATCGTGGCATTGACGGCACTTGCGTTGAAAGAGGAAGGGGTGAAGATCGCCGAGGCCGGCTGCAACGCGCATATGACAAAACCGCTCAAGAGAACGACGCTGTTGGAACTGCTGTCGGCCTTTGAAAGGACGCCCCCGTCATGACGCCAGGCAAGGCGGCCGGCCCGGATGCCAAGATCGTCGTCCAGATCGATCCCGACCTCGAGGACATCGTGCCGGGCTTTCTCCAGAACCGGCAGCGCGACGTGGCGACGCTGGATGATTGTGTGGAGAAACGGGACTGGCAGACCGTACGGCTGCTGGGGCACCGGATGAAGGGCGACGGCGGCGGATACGGCTTCGACCGGATCAGCGAGATCGGCGGCCTCCTGGAGCAGGCCGCTCAAACCGGAGACCTCGCGACGATCAGGCAGCAATGCGCGCAGCTGAAGGAGTTTCTCGCCAGGGTGGAGGTTGTCTACAAGCGATAGGCTTCGGCAGGCAGGCTTCCGTTACACTTCAACGGTCTCGGCACGCGGAACCGGAAACCGCAACGTGAATTCCGATCCCCTTCCCACCTGCGTGTCGACTGAAACCGTTCCTCCGTGGGCCTCCACAATCCCCTTTACAATCGCCAATCCGAGCCCCGTGCCGCCGGAATCTCTCGCCCGTGCCTTGTCGGTGCGGTAGAACCGATCGAACAGATACGGCAGGTGCTCCGGCTCGATGCCATGTCCCGTATCTCTGACCGCGACCTCTACGGATCCCTCGGCATGCCGGAGACGCACGGTGATCCTGCCTCCCGGCGGCGTGTAGCGAAGACTGTTGTCGAGCAGGTTGATCAGCGCCTGTTTCAGCCATTGGGCATCGCCGGAGATCGGCGGAACCGGAAGCGTGTCACTCCTGAGGGCGATCCGGCGATCTTCCGCCAACAGGGCCAATTCCGTGAGCAGTTCTTCCACCAGCGGCTGAAGCGGCAAGGGCGCCAGATGCACCGGTGGACGGTCACCCGTCACCTTCGTCAAGGTCAGCAGCGAACGCGCCAGCGTGATGAGCTTTTCCACCTGCTCCAGGTTGCCGATGAGGGCATCGCGGTACTCGGCCGTCGTTCTCGCCTGTTGCAGCGTCACCTCCAGATTCCCCTGGAGCACGGTCAAGGGCGTCTGCATTTCGTGGGCGGCATAGTCCACGAATCGCCGCTGACTTTCGCAGCCCTTTTGAAACCGGTCCATCATCGCGTTGAATGCATGGGTCAAGCGATGGAATTCACGAAACGGGGAATCGAGTACGAGCCGCTCTCCGAGATCGGCCTCCGACATCGTTTCGGCCCGACGGCTGAGCTGTTCGACGGGCGTCAAGATCGTCCTGGCAATCCAGACGCTGCCGGCCCAGGCGATGAGGATGATGGCCCCTGAACCAATGGTCAGGAGGATCGCCAGACCCCGCAGGGTCTCGTGGGCGTAGTGCAATGACTCCTCGGCCTGCAGGATATACCGAACCTCGCCCTCCTTCGGCACGGGAATGGATACGCGACGAATGGGCGAGCCTTCCCGCAGCTGAACCATATCGAACACCGTCTCCCCGCGCGTCACCTGGTCGAGCAGAATTCGGGACACCGGAGGACGAGGGACGACATCGGACCCTTTCCAGACCAACTGGCCGTCCACGGACAGAATCCTGACCGTGTGCGAAGCTTCGCGCAGTTCATGTTGCTCCTCCTGACTGCGTCCGTTTTGGCCCAGGGCCACGAGTTCGCCCCCCGCGTGCCGGATGGCCTCGGGGCGCTGCTCGATGATTCGCCCGAGTGTCTCAGCCAGCTCCAACAGGCGACGGTCGACATACCGGTTCAGCAGGGTTTCGCCGCCGACATAGATCAGGAGGGAGAATGCGAGGAGCAGTCCCCCGACCAGTATCAAAGCCGTCTTCCGAATCAGCCGTCCCAAAGATTTCACGATGACAGATCCTGGTCTTCCAGCATATAGCCGGCGCCGCGGACCGTGGTGATCAGCGGAGGGGAAAAGTCTCGGTCGATTTTGGCCCGCAGCGCCCGGATATGCGCATCCACGATATTCGTCATCGGGTCATAGCTGATATCCCACACATGCTCGATGATGGCGGTTCTCGTCAGCACCCGATTCTTATTACGCAGGAGGAAATCCAACAGGGCATATTCTTTGTTGGTCAAGGTGATTTCGTTGCCCCGTCTCCACACCCGATGGGTGGCGGGATCGAGTTCCAAATCCGCTGCCTTCAGCCGCGCCTGAAGCTGAGGGCCGCCCCGACGTAACAGCGCTCTGGTCCTCGCCAAGAGCTCCGCAAAGGCGAACGGCTTCGTCAGGTAGTCGTCGGCACCGTGATCCAGCCCCGATACCTTATCTTGGATCGTGTCCCGTGCGGTCAGGAGGAAGACCGGAGCCGTGACGCCGGCCTCACGCAGGCGACGACAGAGAGTCAACCCGTCGATCTGGGGCAGCATAATGTCGAGGATGAACAGATCGTAGGGATTCACCGTGCCGAAGTGGAGGCCCTGCTCTCCGTCGAGCGCCAGGTCCACCGCGTACCGCTCCTCCCTCAGGCCTTTCCTCAGAAACTGGGCGAGATCGACATCATCTTCTACCAAGAGAATACGCATGAGAGTCCTCTGTAAGACAGCGCGCGCGCTGCAGACCGGCCCTCGGGCCGATAGCAGCGCGCGCGTCAGCTTCATCTTAGTACAAGGTGACGGCCGGATTCGATCAGGATACTTACGGATCCCCTTCTCCTGTTGAACCTCAGCCTCTACACCTGGTGACAAAGAGCGAGCGCCCGGTTTGGTCGGTCGGAAAAGCGACGCAGAGCGCGCCATTCGTAGACGGATTCGTAGGCCTGTGCGATGCGCTCGCCGGAGGCTGGATGGTCCGACTCCCCCATTGAGGAGGCCGAAGGAATCACTGCCTGCCAATTGAGATCCGGGGCGTGCTGCACCTGCTCGGGCGAGGTGGCCACGAGCACCAACTCCTGGAACTCTCGATGGAGCTTCAAGACCTCCGGTGCGTCGATCGCCCCGTAGACGGTGGCCACGGTGGGAACTACGCTCCGCCGCATCAGCGGAAATGCCACCAGCCCGGCATGGACATGGATCATGTCGAAGGCCGGTGCCATCGCAAAGGCCTTCTCCAGCGCCAACATGGCCAACGCATCCGCAAGGTGGCGCTTCGGCGTCTGATAGGCCCGCATGGCCAACGGCGCGACAGGAACCAGCCTCCCGGCAGTCCGGCTGTCTCCACTGGCAAATACCGTCACTTCGTGTCCCAGACGGAGCAACTCCTCGGTCAACGACGCAATCATTCGCCCCTCCGGACCTTCGCTGTCGCATGACACTGCTTCATGAAACGGACCGATCTGCGCAATTCTCATAGTCTCCTCTCCGTGTGGTTGAGCCGCGCTTCGCTCGACACGCTGTCTCGGATGAGCGAGGTCCCGGAAAACCTCTCTGAAACCGCCGGGACGCAGGCACACTCACCCGCTCCGCGGTTGCAGTTGTGAGACTATGATGGCGATGATGAAGATTCGGCGAAGAACTTATGAAAGTTCGATGAGAGGACGATCCCTTCAATCGATCAGGAGCGGCGGTCCGCTCCCGGCCATGCGCGTCATACCGGATAGGTGGCCCAATGACTCTTTGAACAACCGATTGAGATCTTGGCTCATCAGCCTGACGGAGGCCTTGAGCCGGTCCAGCATCTCGGCCCGATGCCGTAATTCATTGCCGCTGTAGATACCCCCTTCGCCGAAGAACAGCTCCTTGCGACGGGTCTCCTTCTCGGATCCGGCCTCGCCCAATCGCTTTTTCCATTCCTGGACGATGAGATCGCGTCGCGACTTCGGTTGTTGTTGGCCGTTCGGAGAATTCAGGAATCGCCACACGGACTCAGGAAACATTTCCGACACCTCAGGCCCGTCCCAGACCTCCCGCAGCAAATTCCGGGGGAGGCGCAGCTCGTACTGTTGCTGGCCGCCGAGGGCCGCGTACCCGTAGCTGCCCTGCAGCAGGTTTCCGATGATGTCCGCCCCTCCGGCCAGAACTTCAGACCCCCCGAACAGGAATAGGCCGGACAAGAGACCGGCGGTCGCATCGGCGAGCAGCGCGATGACCGTCCGACGTTGCTGCACATCGTTCTGTTCTTCCTCCAACCCGGCCGCGATCGCATCCGCCCACCCCTTTTCGCATTCCAACTCGGCCGCCACGCTCGACGCGTCGAATAATGCCAGCAATAACTTGTCCGACAACTCCTGGCGCATTTCCAGCAGGCGCAGCCGCGCACCGGGCACATTGTCGGCGACCTCGCGTTCCAACGAAGGGATTTGCGCCAACAGTTCGTCCACGCGAATCACTTCCGCGATCCGGCGAGACGCAAGCGAGAGCAGCGGCAAGTCATAGCGCAACGGCTCATTTTGCAGAATGGTCAGCTCGGACTGCAGTTCCCCCGAGGCCACGGCCTGCGGCGTATATGCGGGGGAGCAATAGGTGGCGGCAATATACTGTTCGGTTTCGTCGTTGCCGTTGACTTCCACCGGCGGCTGCGTCGTGGCACAGCCGGCCCACAAGAGACTGAAGACACACGCAAGCGCCCGACGCTTCATACCCCCCTCGCGCTGATCTCATGAAGGGATGCGCAGCCCGCCGGCTTCGTCGCATTCCCTTTCTGTTCTTACGATGACTGCATGAGCTAGTTCAAGGGCGGCGCGAGAGAATCGGCCTCATGCCGACGGCAAGGAAGCAGCGGCGATGCGACGGTCAGGGAGCAATTGTGTGGAGACGTGCGCGAGAACCGAAAGGAAATCAGTCTATTACGGACGGGTCATCGTGGCCGTGCCTTTCTTCGTGACCGTGCTGGGAACGGGGCGAGGCTGAATGATTTTCCCCTCGACCGGGGCTGCCGTCATCACGTTTGCGGCCGATGATGTCGTCACGGCAGCGGGGCGAGCAGCGATGTTCAACGTTACTGGAATGGAGATCCATTCGTCCTTCGTGGCGGCAATGGTAACCATCCCCGTATGGACGCCGGCAGCCAGCCCCGCCACATCGACGCTCACCACCAATTGATCGCTTGGCACCCGGTGACCCGGTGAAAGCGCCACCCCCAGCCAGGAAGGGCTGTAGGAGGTCACCAAGTTCAGATCCAGCTTCTTGCTCTTCGACACAAGGACTGCTTGGGTTGGAGGATTCGGACCGCCTTGTACGGCAATGAACGTCAATTGTACCGGATCGGCATTGACGGCCTCCGCCTTCGGCAACGCGGTGAAAGCCGAAATCGTCAAGACCACCGCATAGATCGCAGCTTTGCAACGGCTCACCGCGGCACCTCCCGGTAGATATGGCGAGATGGTCGTGCAACCCGGGTGCCAGCGTGCCTCAATCGGCTCGCAGGACGGACAAGTTCGAGCCGCCTAGGGGACGGGATTCAATGAAGGGCACATCATACAGCTGCTCTACACCTTCGCATCCTGCCATCATCTCGATTGTGCGCATTTCTCGTTTCAAGCATGGGAAATACAAAGATGAATCACCGGAGGATTTGATCCACCGGCCTCGATGAGGAGAGGCTCTGCGCGATGAGCCGGCGGTACAAACGGGTGTGAGGGGGAAAGCCCTGAATGGCTCTATCCGCGCGGCGCGGTTCAAGCGAAGGCTAAAGCAGTGGAGGATTTTATCCCGTCGCAAAGAACTATAGTTAAGGCTCCGGGTCGCGCAAGCGAGGTATGGTGGAGGGCAGGGGAGTCGAACCCCCGACCCCTACGTTGCGAACGTAGTGCTCTCCCAACTGAGCTAGCCCCCCACACCGATGATGGGATGAGTGCTGTGGACCGAGCGATGGGGGTTGGGCCCCACCCTCACCGATTCGTCTTCGTCTGAACCCGCAGACCCTGCTCCCTGTGAATCAGGGTGAATCACAGAACAGGGTCCTGAGAAAGCCGGGACGAACGTCGAAAACCGAACCGCAGGGTTGCGCTGCGCGACAGTGCGCAGATCGTCTGATGCTGCGGAGGAGACGGGGAGAAAGCCCGACGTTCGTCCCTCGATCCAGGCTGCATTATACACAAGAGTCTGCCGACTCTCTACACGAACTTGCGAATCAGGCCGGGCTGATAAACCCTGCGGCAGGCGCCCCGGGCCGACTCACGACGACCCGCCTCCCCTCCACTCGCAGCCGGCCTTCCGCGTAGAGCTGCACCGCACGGGGATAGATCTTGTGTTCCTGCTCCAGGATGCGGGCGGCGAGGGTCTCCGGCTGGTCGCCTTCGACGATCGGCACGGCAGCCTGGATGATGATCGGCCCCTCGTCGACCCCTTCGGTCACGAAGTGCACCGTGCAGCCGGCGATTTTGCACCCGTGCTCAATCGCCTTTTTCTGGACGTCCAGGCCGGGAAACGAGGGCAGGAGCGAGGGGTGAATATTCATCATCCGGTTTTCGTAGGCATTGACCAGGACACCGGTGACGATTTTCATATAACCGGCGAGCAGCACGAGTTCGACCTCATGCTTCCTGAGCACGTCCAGCACCGCCCGATCGTAAGCCTCCCGGCTGTCCGGTTGTCCCGCAAACGGCTTGGGATCGAGGAAGATGTCGGTCACCCCATGCTTACGCGCGCGTTGAAGCCCGCCGGCGTCCTTCTTGTTGCTCAAGACGACGGCGATCGTAGCCGACAGTGTACCGGCTTCAACGGCGTCGATGATGGCCTGCAGGTTCGAGCCACGCCCGGAGACCAGCACGCCGATCTTCACCTTGCGCGGCGCCTCATCCGACATACTCGACGGTCCCCTCCTCCGTTGCTTGGCTCACGATCTCACCGATCCGGTAGGCCTTGTCCCCCAATTCCGTCGCTTTGGCGATCACGGCATCAGCATGCTCCGGTGCCGTCACCAGGATCAACCCGACCCCCATGTTGAACACGCGGTACATCTCATCGACTCCCACCCGCCCCCGCTCTTGGATCGACTGAAAGATCGGCAGCACCGGCCACGAGCCTCGACGGATGCGTGCGCCGCAGCGCGCGGGAAACACGCGTGGAAGATTGTCCGTGATGCCGCCGCCGGTAATGTGCGCAACGCCCTTGAGCGGGAGGGACTGAGCCAAAGCGAGAATCTGTTTCGCATAGATGCGGGTCGGTGCGAGCAGTACCTCGCCGAGCGGGCGGCCCAGTTCCGGCACGACCTGGTCGACCTTGAGCCCGCTCCCCTCCAGCAACACCTTTCGCACCAGAGAAAACCCGTTGCTGTGGACCCCGGTGGAAGCCAACCCGATCACGGCGTCACCCGGGGCAATCGTACGACCGTCGATCATCTTCGATCGATCCACAACCCCGACGGCAAACCCGGCCAAGTCATATTCGCCTTCGGCATAAAACGAAGGCATCTCCGCCGTCTCCCCGCCGATCAAGGCACAGCCGGCCTGACGGCAGCCGTCGGCGATGCCGCGCACGACCGCCTCTGCGGTCTTGAGCGATAACTTGCCCGTGGCAAAATAATCGAGAAAGAACAGCGGCTCGGCCCCGCTCACCGCGATATCGTTCACACACATCGCCACGAGGTCGATACCGACCGTGTCATGCTTGTCCGAGAGAAACGCGATCTTGAGCTTGGTGCCGACCCCGTCGGTTCCCGAGACGAGCACGGGATCCTGATAGCGGCCGGCCTGGAAACGGAACAACCCGCCGAATCCGCCAAGATCGGTCAGCACCTCGGGACGGAAGGTCGCCCGAACGTGCGGCTTGATTCGTTCGACGAATTCATCGCCGGCGTCGATATCGACCCCGGCATCGCGATAGGTCGTCATAAGAAGGGCGCATCTTAGCGATGAGATGCAGGATTGGTCAACTGCGGCCCGATGGGGCCGGGGAACACGGTGAAGCGTGGGTTGTGATGCGTATCTCGATGGAAAAGAGCATCGAGCCTATGGCTTATGGCACGGATACAGAGCGGGCGCAGGCTGCGCTCGAGGGGAACCTGACTACCAAACGGTATACACCACCAGCCATACGCACCCGAACGAGATACGCACGACGCGTTCCGGGCTGCTCAAACACCTTCGTCAACCTAAGCAGGTTGCTCAAAACGGTCGGCCAGCAAGGCCGCAGGGGGCGCGATGCGAGGAATAACGAGCATCACGGTTGCGCACGCCGGCGAGGCGGTGAGCCGGCAGGTTCTTCGAGCAGCGAGGCGTACCCTCTGGGGTACGTTGAGGATCGATTCGAGCCGAGAACGAAGCCTGGTGGAAGGCGCGTCTCGGCGCGCCTGGGCGGGGCGGGTGAGAAGGTAGCCTGTTTCAGCAACCTGCCTAGCTTTCGGGGCGCATCTCAACATCAAGCAACTTAATCTTCCGATGCAAATGGCTGCGCTCGATCTTGAGATCCTCGGCCGTTCGGGAAATGTTCCAATGGTGCTCACGCAACTTTCGGGAAATGAATTCCTTTTCGAACGCATTGCGAGCGTCGCGCAACGAATCGTACGGCTTGCTCAGCACGTTGCTCACCGGCACGGCTCCCGCCGCAGGCTGCGCGGCCGGCATATTCGGTCTCACTTGTAGTGCCAGCGAGGCGTGTCCCGATTCAATGACCGGCCCGGGCACCATGATCATCAGCCGCTCGATCAAATTCCGCAGTTCACGAATATTGCCAGGCCATTCGTAATGGGTGAAGACCTCCATGGCTTCCGGCGACACCTGCTTGAGCTTCAACCCCTGCTCCTCTGCATGTAGGTGGAGGAAATGCTTCACGAGCAGCGGGATGTCGTCCTTGCGGTCGCGGAGCGGCGGCACGATCACGGGCACCACGTTCAACCGATAGAACAGGTCCTCGCGGAATGCGCCCTTCTCGATTTCCTTCAACAAGTCCTTGTTCGACGCGGCGAGCACCCGCACGTCGACCTTGATGAGCTTCGTGCCGCCCACGCGCGTGAACTGCTGTTCTTGCAGGGCACGGAGCACCTTGGCCTGCGTGTTGAGGCTCATGTCGCCGATCTCGTCCAAAAACAGCGTGCCGCCGTCCGCCTGCTCGAACTGGCCGCGCTTCATGGTGGTGGCGCCGCTGAAGGCGCCCTTCTCATGACCGAACAATTCGCTCTCGATCAAGGTTTCCGGAATCGCCGCGCAGTTCACCGCCACGAACGGCCGGTTGGCACGCCCGCTGTGCTGATGGATCGCCCGCGCCACCAATTCCTTGCCGGTCCCGTTCTCCCCTCCGATCAGCACGCGGCTGTTGGTCGGCCCGGCGGTCTCGATCAACTGCCGGAGCTGTTGCATCACGGGAGCCTGACCGACCAGCTCGAACTTTCCCTCTACCTTCGTGCGCAGCGTCCGGTTTTCCTGCTCCAACCGGTGCTGCTCCAGCGCGTGCTTCACCCGCAAGGTGACGTTTTCGAGCGACAGGGGCTTTTCGATGTAGTCATAGGCGCCGAGCTTGATCGCCCTCACGGCGGTCTCGATCGAGCCGTGACCGGACATCATCATGACCTGGGTATAGGGCGTGAGTTCGCGCACCCGGCGCAGGGTTTCCAATCCGTCCATTTCCGGCATCCAGATGTCCAGCATCATGAGGTCCGGCGGATCGGTGGTGCAGAGGCGCAGCGCTTCGGTCCCGCTCTTGGCCACCGTAATGTCATAGCCCTCGTCCTCGAGAATGCTGCTCAAGGAATTGAGAATCGAGACTTCATCGTCGACGATCAAAATCGATGCAGACATATCCTCTCCAAGTTACAACAGCTGTCGGCCCTCAGCTATAGGCCATCAGCGACCGGACTTTCTCGGCACTAGCTGACGGCTCAGCGCGGATGGGCTCCAGGCTTCCTGCTACACCGGCAACTCGAACATGAACTGGGCCCCCTTCGGCTGGTTGTTGCCGGCCTGGATTTGTCCGTCGTGATCCGTGATGATGCGCCGCACAATGGCCAGGCCCAAGCCGGTGCCGGTTTTTTTCCGCGAGAAGTACGGCACGAACAACTTCTCTTGGTCCTCCGGCGCGATACCGGTGCCTTCGTCGGCGATGGTCACCACCGCGCGCCGCCGCTTCGTATCGTACCGACTCGTGATCCAGAGCCGCCCCTTGTGGTTCATGGCATGGATACCGTTGTCGCAGAGATTCACCAACACCCGCTTGATCTGCTCCCGATCGAAGTTGAACGGCGGCAGATCCGGGTCCAAGTCCACGACGCACTCAATTTCGCGGTGGGCGCTCTGATAGAGGGCGACGACTTCCTTCACGACCTCGTCGAAGGAATTCAGCGTCATATGGGGTGCGGGCATGCGCGCGAACTTCGAAAACTCGTCGAGCATCTGCTTGAGGCTGGCGACTTCGTTGACAATGACCTGTGTCGACTCGTCGCAGATGCGATCGAAGTCCGGCGCCTTATCCTGGAATTTCTTCCGGAGCCGTTGGGCGGACAACTGAATGGGCGTGAGCGGGTTTTTGATTTCGTGCGCGATCCGCTGGGCCACCTCCCGCCAGGCCGCGGCCTTTTGCGCCTTGATCAGCTCGGACAGGTCTTCGAAGATGAGCACGAACCCCAAATCCTTGTTGGATTCATCCCGCATGCGAGAACAATGCACGCCGATGGTCAGGAACCGGCCCTGCAAGTCGAGCTGGCCTTCCAAGGCGATGTTGTCCCGCTGGTCGGTGAGCATGCGGTCGTAGACCGATTGAAAGAGATCGAGTTTGTATTCCTTGAACACCTCGTTGGCGGACCGTCCGCGGAACCGGTCCGCCCAGAGACCGAGAATCCGCTCAGCCGAGGGATTGAATGTCGTGACGATCCCCTGGCGATCGATCGAGAGCAGGCCGGCGGCGATGGTATCGACGACGGTTTCGATATAGGCGCGGCGGCGATCCAGTTCGAGGTTGGACTGACGCAGTGAAACGTTGGCCTCTTCCAGCTTCCCTTTGCTGCCCTGCAGGTCGGCGGTCATGCGGTTGAACGATTCGACGAGCGTACCGATCTCGTCCGTAGCCTTGGCCTCGATGCGGACCGACAGGTCGCCCTGCGCGATCGCTTCCGTCGCCTCGGCCAACCGCTGAATCGGCACCGTAATACCGCGCGCAACGTAGAAACCGAACCAGGTGGCGCTGAACAGAATCATCACCGTGATGACCGCCACGAGCAAATAGGCGCCCGCCTTGATCGGGTTCTTCATCGCCTTCATCTGCTTGTACTCGGAATACTGCCGCCCGATGCTCTCCATCTTGCCCAGCAGGGACTCCGGCACATAGGCGTCGACCACCACCACTCCATCGATTTCACCGCGCCGCACACTGGACGCGATCGGCACGCCCGCCCGCACCAACCGGCCGGTCTGGGCCTCCTGCACCGAGGTGAGTTCCTGCTTCCCGTTGATGACCTGCAGGACGAGCTGGCCGATCGGCAGATCGAGCACCGCCACCGGCACTTCGGGGTCGTGCGCCTTCGTGAGCGTCTCCATTTTGGCCGAGAAGACCTCGATGCCGGCCGTGCCGTACTCGGCCCGTTTCCGGGCGATTGCGGCGACCAGCAGATCGCGCTGCTCGGGTAACAGCAGCTCCTCGCGGAAGATCTCGTGGCTGATCGCCCTGGCGCTGTTGATCGCCAGCGTGACGTGGCCGGCATGGTGCATGCGCGCCACCTCATACGAGTCCTTCATCACATGCTCGATCTGGTCATTGAACCAGACGTCGACCGCTTTGTTGACGAGCCCGCTGGCGACCAACGCCAGCAACACCGTGGGAATCAGCGAGAAACCGATGAAGGCCGCGACCAACTTGGCCCGGAACCCGGACCCGACCATGCGATGGCGGCGTTCGAAATAGGCTTTGATCAAGTTGCGGGAAAGGAGGAGCGTGAGGACGACGAACCCGATGAGGTCGAGGTTAACCAGCAGCAGTACGAAGGCGTACCCGGTACTTGGCAGGAACGAATCCGATTCCTCTCCGACCGGAATCGCCGTTTGTGCATAGTAGACCGTCAGCGCCAGGCAGGGGAGCAGGAGGATCAAGACGATCCAGACCGGCCGCACATGGCGCTTCCGGTGTTCGCTGTCGACGATCGACGGCGTCGCCGACTCCGGCGCCTCGGCGATCACCCCGGGCGGCACCAACCGCTCTATCTCCCCGCGCTCGGCCATGAGGCGCTCGTTTCCCCCGCTTCGATCTCGATGACACTATATCGAATTCCGGCGGGAGTCTCAAAAAAGACTCATTCCGATGAGCGGGGATGAGGCCAGCCCGGCGCGGGCGAATGCCGCCCCCGCGGGAACACGGCCCCGCGGCAATCACAGTCCGACGGCATCCCCGGGATGCGCCCTATGGCTGGTGCGACGATGACTTACCGGAGGTCAGGCTGACGAACTTCATCCGCAGGGCGTAGAGCATGTCCGTCATCACGACCTGCTCATCAGGGGTCAGGTTCCCCTTGGTCTTCTCTTCCAACATGGAAAGCAGGTCGATGATTTCTTTGGCTTGCGGCAGATTGAGCGGAACAGCCGGCTGCTGTGGATCGAGTTGCTCCCCCATCAGCATGAGGGCCGAGCTGCCCATCGAAATGACGAACGAGGCAAAATTGACCGGAAGCTGGCCGCCCACCGGTGCGTGATCGCCTCCCTGGTGGCTGTGCTCATGGGCCAGCGGTGGTGTCGACGCCGCCGCCGGCTTGGCCGCCGGCTCCTCGGTCCGCCCGCGACGATCCCGGATGACGAAGCCCTGTTCCTGTTCTTCTGCCATGGAATCCCCTCCGGCGCCCGATCCATGCGGCCTGAGCGGCTCGCAGGCGCGTACCCTACCATAGGGCACCCTGGTGTTCAAGACGGGAACCCCCGTTGAAGGCAGGCCGCAAGTCGGTTAGAGTGGCGCCACGAAAGGTCCATCGCATGTCGGCTGAATTCGACAAGGTCGTCTCGATCATGGCTCGGCTCCGCGCCCCTGATGGCTGTCCCTGGGATCGCAAGCAAACCCATGACTCGCTCAAACCTTACCTCCTCGAGGAGACCTATGAGGTGCTGGAGACGATCGACCACGGCGATCTGCCGAAGCTCAAGGAAGAACTGGGAGACGTCCTCCTCCAAGTGCTCTTTCACAGTCAGATCGGGACGGAAACCGGTTCGTTCACGATCGAAGATGTCCTACGCGTGCTGGGGGACAAGCTGATCCGTCGCCATCCGCACGTGTTCGGCGAGAAAGGCGGCGGCGACCAGTCCCTCAACTCCGACCAGGTGCTCCACCGGTGGGAAGAGATCAAACGGGCCGAGCGGAAGGATGCCGGTAAGCCGGACTCGATGCTGCAGGACGTCCCCAAGGCCCTCCCTGCCCTCCTGCGCGCCTACCAGATACAAGCCCGGGCCGCGAGGGTCGGATTCGACTGGCCGGACAACCTGCAAGGTCTCGCCGGAGTGTTCGGCAAGGTTACGGAGGAGTTGGGTGAGCTACAGGAAGCCGTGGCCGCGCAAACGACGCCGACTCCGCCGACGGCCGAGGTCACGGCTGAGTTGGGCGATCTGCTGTTCTCGATCGTGAATCTGGCGCGACATGTGAAGGTCAACCCGGAAGATACGCTGCGGCAGGCAACGAACCGATTTACCGACCGGTTTCAGTACATCGAACGCCAAGCGGCGCTCACCGGGCGCACGATGGCGGATTTGACGCTGGATCAAATGGAAGCCTATTGGACGGAAGCGAAGCGCGCACTGACCGCAAGCGCGGCGAACCAAGCGGCCGGGTCGGAATCGACCGGCAACATGGGATCCCCACAATGAGCGACGACCAAGGGCCTTACGAAGAAGGCAAACGGGCGGGCCTGCACCCGGTGGCGGTAGTGTTCGGCGTCATCATCATCATGTGGGTGCTGATCAATCTAGCGGTGCCGAGCGGCAAACAGAAACAGGCCATGGGACCGGAGATTTCCCAGGTCACTTTGGAGGACCCGGAAGCGGCGCCGGTGATGTTCAAGGTGCAGGCACACCTCTCCGACTTGAATGCCGTCAGCGTGGTCGTCCCCCCGCAGGCCACCACGAGCCAGGTCGTGGGACTCCTCAAACGGTTCAAGGCCGCGCGCCTCGATCAAACCCTGTCCGATCTGCTGCCGCCCACGAGCCCGGGACACAAACTCGGCAACCATGCCGTCGGAGAAATCTACATTTTCTCTGACAGCAAGTACGCGCAGCCGGAATCCGTCCGGACTCTCGCTCGAGGCGCGCACGCACCGGGGGACCTCTACCCCCAAGCCATTCCCTTTGAGGAGGCCATGGAACATGTGCTCGGGCACTACCGTATCGATCTGAACGATACGAGCAATCCCGATACCGGCTCGATCGGGTTTGCCGACGAATCCGGTGTGCACTCCAAACAGTATCGGCGGATCTTCTAGATTAAGAGCTTGCGGCTTATGGCCGATAGCCTATGGCACGAGAAAAAGAGACACTGCCGCTCGTGCCATACGCCACATGCCAAAGGCCATTTGCCCTTCAATAACGGCAAACCCCGCGCCAAATCGGCTTCCGCTATCCCCAGGTCGAAATCGGCTCTATCGCCTTTCCCTAAGGGTTTACTCATTCCACTAACCCTTGTGGCCTTGTATCAGTGCGACACAACGCCTAAATATTGGGCAGGTTGTCGACAGAGCCGGCCGATCCCGCCGTCGATCGCGGGAATCTTCTCTATCCACAAGCTTTTCCACAGACACCGGACGACGAGAAGCCGCTCCAGCGTAGTTGATCGTGAGGCGGAAGGGAATGGTCGGGTCTAGACGGACAGACCGATCGTGCGTTTGATTTCGTCCCGCAGGCCGACCTGCTCGGCCAGGACCCAGGCCTCGAGTCTCGGAAAGAGATGGGCCAGCGGACCGGTGAAGGGCGCAAGCAACACGTCGCGACGTTCCTTCAACATTCCCTCCGCCTCCGCAATGCGAAGTTTTTCATCGCCGATCCTGCGGGACAGGAACTTGTTCAGCATCAATTGTTGACCGGGCGAACCGGTGACATTCCCCAGCAGCGCCTGCTTCATACGTTCCAACTCCTCGGGGACGGAGATCTTCACGCGCACTGCGTGAGGAGTCGGCCAGATCGTTCGATGGATGGCATAGTCGTAGGAAAGCACCGGCTCGCGAGGTTCCCGAAACGGCCCGCTCACGTCGGTAATTCTGAGTTCGTCGTCCATGATCCCGTTCCTCTCCTTCTGCGGCGAGTCGCTTCCTCGCTCTTACGGCTGGTCGGACTGCACGTATCGAAAAGTCTTGGTCGCCGTCTCCGCCCCGTCTCGGATGCAGTCGGGAATACCGACCCCGCGATAGCCCGCCCCGGTGACCAACAATCCGCCGAATCGCGACAGGGCGTCGTCGAGCTGCGCCAAGCGATCAAGATGGCCGATCGTATACTGCGGCATGGCCCGATGCCAGCGATTGACTTCCACGTAATGCGGCTCCGCCTGCAGCCCGACGATCGAGGTCAACTCGGACCGCACGCAACGCACCAGATGCTGATCGTCGTGGTCGAGGATGGCTTCGCGCCCGACGCCGCCGAGATAGCAGCGGACCGACACGTCCTGCTCGGATGCTCGATGCGGCCATTTCTGTGACGTCCAGGTGGCCGCAATCAGGTCACGCCCTTCCGCCCGCGGCACGATGAATCCGAATCCCTCAAGCCGATTACCGACGTCCGCCGCCCGATAGACCAGTGAGATCGTCGCCGTCGAGGCATAGGGAATGGAGTCCATCACGCCCGCGGCGACCGGACTCAGCGGACGCACCAGATCGGCGCTGATGTAGGCGGGAGTCGCCAGTACCACGGCTTCGGCAGCCAACGTCGTTCCGTCGGTACAGAGAATATCGTACATCCAGCGCCCGGGTTTATGCGACCGCACCCGCAAGGACTCGGCCTGAACGCCGGCTTTGAGCACCGCACCGGCCTTGCAGAGATGCCCCGCCACGACGGTCACGAGATCACTCAAACCGTTCCGGAGCGTCACGAACATGGTTCGCGGCACATTGCCCGAAGGCGGCTGCTGCGCACGGGCCCGCCTGGCTGCCATCATTCCGCGGATGACACTGCCGTGCGTCTGCTCCAACTCATAGAATTTCGGAAACGTCGCCCGCAGGCTCATTTGCTCGGCATCCCCGGCGTAAATGCCCGCCATCAGCGGTTCCATCACCCGCTCGGTCGCTTGCCGCCCGAACCGGCGGCGAAAGAACGCTGCCAGGGATTCATCCGCGCCGGACCGCAGCGGCGGGATCAGCACATCGCACCCCATGCGGGCCAGATCGAGCCAGGAGAGTAGCCCGCTGCGGAACAGCGGCCCCAGTTGCGTCGGGGTAAACGTAACCAACCCCTCCGGCAACTCATGGAGGCGACCATCGCACAGAACGCTCGCCTTCTTCGGAGTGGGGTTCGTATTGATGAGCTGGTCGATAAGGCCGACCCGACGGCATAAATCGAGCGCCCAGGGCTTCTGGGAGAGAAACGAATCCGGCCCCGCCTCCATCACCAGCTGCCCCACCCGATGCGTCACAATTTTCCCGCCCCAGGTCGGGGAGGCTTCCAGCAACGTACAGCTAACGGGGAGATCGGCGGCTTGGGCCTGTTCCAGCAGGGAAAAGGCAGTCGACAGTCCGGAGATGCCGCCACCGACGATTACGACTGACTTGGGAGTACGCGCCACGAGGATTCAGTCATCCGCTGCCGGGGGGCAGCGGTCGGGACCGGCGGCGCGCCGAACGCCACCGATCGGACGGCCACGGTTCATGAGTTCGCCGCGGAGCCCGCCACGAGTGAGGCCTCGTGCTGCTCCAGCACAGACATCAAGATATCGATCAACGCCGGGGCGGCGTTCAGCATGGGAATCCGTTCGAGCTGCATGCCCTTGGCCTGAGCCAACTGCTTCAACTCGATATCGATGTCGAAGAGGGTTTCGAGGTGATCACAGATAAACCCGATGGGTGCCACCAGGACGTGCCGATGGCCTTCCCGTTCCAGCTCCGCCAGCGTGTCCTCTACGGTCGGCCCCAACCATTTTTCGCCGGACCGCCCCTGGCTCTGGAACGCAAACCTGGTCGGTTGCGCCCCTAATCGATCGCAGACTGCGGCGGCCGTCGCCTTGACCTCATCGGGATACGGATCCTTCATCGCCACGACCCGCTCGGGCAGGCTATGGGCCGTAAAAAGCACCGGCACCTTGGCCCGCACGTCGGCCGGGAACTTCTGCAGTGACTGTTGAATGTTTTCGGTAATCGCGGCCACCAACAGCGGATGCCGATGCCAACTCGTCACGAAGCTGATCGGCGTGTCGTTCGCCAATTCGGCGCGGGCCTCCTCGACCTTTTTCACGTAGGCCCCGATGCTCAGCGAGGAATACTGGGGCGCCATGCAGAGCCCGATCACCCGTTCGGGAAAGTCGTCGAGCAATTCCGCATAGGCTTCCTTGATGAACGGATGCCAGTGCCGCAACCCGACGTAGCACCGGTAGCGTTCGCCGCCGGGGCCGTTGAGCCGCTGCTCCAGCTTTCTCGCCACCTCGCGGGTGATGCCCAAGACCGGCGACTTGCCGCCCGTCGCTCGATACCGTTCCTCGATCTCTTCGACCAACTCCGGCGGCGTGGGGCGCCCGCCCCGCACATCCTTCAAATAAGGCTCGACGTTTTCCAGACGGTCGGGGCCGCCCATAGCCATCAGGAGTACGGCAACCGGTCGTTGTGGTCCAGGCATGGCTTCCTTCGTGAAAGGTTAGACGTGAATCGTGAAACGGTTCAGTTCCGACACTCCGCTCGCCATCTGACGTCTCACGGCTTACGCTTCTAACGCGCGCTCAGTTTGTGCACCAGCTCGATCGCGGCGGCGACGTGATCGACCGGTGTATTGGGCAAGATCCCGTGACCGAGGTTGAAAATATGCCCGGGGCGCCTCTCCGCGCGCCGCAGGATATCGGCGACCCGTCGCTCGATCTCCGGGATGGGCCCAAACAGCGCAACCGGATCCAGGTTCCCCTGCACGGCCCGATCGTGGCCGATCGTCCTCCAAGCCTCGTCGAGAGGCACACGCCAATCGACGCCGATCACATTGCCCCCGGCCTCGCGCATGTCTTTCAAGATCGCAGCCGTGCCGGTCCCGAAATGGATGAGCGGAACCCCGGCGTTCTTCAATCCCTCGAAGATCGAACGGACATGCGGCTTGACATACTCGATATAATCCGAGGCCGAGAGACACCCGACCCAACTGTCGAACAATTGCACCGCTTGGGCACCGGCTTCGATCTGGCAACGCAGATAGCTCGTGAGTACCTTCGAGAACTTGTCCATTAAGGCATGCCACACCTTCGGCTCGCCGTACATCATCTGCTTAGTGTGGATATAATTGCGGGATCCGCCGCCCTCGATCGCGTAGCTGGCGAGCGTAAACGGCGCCCCGGCGAACCCGATCAACGGCACGCGCCCATTGAGCCGTTTCCGGGTCAGGCTGATGGCGTCCATCACGAACTGCAGTTCGCTGCCGTCGATCTGCTTCAAGCGATCCACGGCAGCCGCGTCACGGAGGGGGTTGTCGATGAGAGGCCCTTCGCCTTCGGCGAATTCCAGATGCAACCCCATCGGCTCGAGCGGCAGCAAAATGTCGGCGAAGATAATGGCCGCGTCGAGCGGGAACCGCTCGATCGGCTGCATCGTAACCTCGGCGGCCAACTCGGGGGTTTTGCACATCTCCAGGATGGAATGTTTTGCGCGCAGGCGGCGATATTCGGCCATGTAGCGGCCGGCCTGACGCATGAACCACACCGGGGTGCAATCGACCGGCTCACGCCGGCAGGCTTTCAAAAATCGGTCGTTCATAAGAACGCGCATTCTAGTGGGACCATCGGAAGAGAGTCAAACAGTCCGAACGGATGGCACCCGCCGCCGGCCGGTCCCCGAACCTAATTCCGCCATTCTCATGGACTTTCCCGTCGACTTCGATACACTGGAATCTGGGGTCTCGTCGATCGCGGAAAAATCCGCCTGCATTTGTTCCGGTCCTTGTGTATAATGCATCACCATCGTGAACCGGGTTCGACACCCGGTTCACCGTACAGACGCCAAATCACTCAGCGGCCTACCTGCACAAATCATTACGCGATGCGCCGCGGTGTCTAACTCAGCAATCGGGAACCCGGCGCGATACCCGTACGCATCGCCGATCCCCAACTCAATTCCGGAGGAGGCATGAACGACACGCACCCGCTAGCCCTATCCAAAGGTGCTGAGATCGCGAAAGGCGAGCAGCCGTCCAAAGGCAGTGAACTTTGGTACACCGTCTTACGCTGGTTCGACTCCTGGGCCGGTCTGGAGCACATGCGCGTCGATGGCCCGCCGAAGGTGGACTGGCTCCGCTGCGTCCCCATCATCACCGTCCACCTGATGTGCCTTGGTGTGATCTTCGTAGGATGGAGTTGGGTGGCCGTCGGCGTCTCCGTGGCTTTCTACTTCGCCCGGATGTTCGCGATCACCGGTTGGTATCACCGCTATTTCTCACACCGTACGTTCAAGACGTCCCGCGCCTGTCAGTTTGCCTTCGCGGTACTGGGCTCATCCTGTGCGCAGCGGGGTCCGCTCTGGTGGGCCGGACACCACCGGCATCATCATATCGCCTCCGACACGCCCGACGACGTCCACTCGCCCCGCCACGGCGGATTCCTATGGTCGCATATCGGTTGGTTTACCTCGCAGAAGTTTTATGCGCCGCGCCTGAAGAGTATCGGCGACTTCGCCAAGTATCCCGAACTCCGCTTCCTGGATCGATTCGACGTACTCGTCCCCACCCTGGCGGGCTTCGGCATGTACGGACTGGGAATGTTGCTGGAAGCCTATGCGCCAAGCCTGGGCACCAACGGGCCGCAGATGCTGATTTGGGGATTCTTTGTGTCGACCGTGGCTCTGGTACACGGCACCTGCACGATCAATTCGCTCTCCCACGTGTACGGTTCGCAGCGTTATGAAACCGGCGACGACAGCCGGAACAATTTCATCCTCGCGCTGATCACGATGGGCGAAGGGTGGCACAACAACCACCACTACTACGCGGCCTCGACCCGCCAAGGCTTTTACTGGTGGGAAATCGACATGACCTACTACATCCTCCGGGCCATGCAGGCGGTGGGGCTGGTGTGGGACATCCGCGAGGTGCCCGCGCACGTCCGTGAAGGCAAGAGCAAGGCCGCCTAGACCCAATCCGATTCATTTCTCGAGGCCGGCTTCCTCCCGTACAGGGGTGCAAGCCGGCCTCGAATCTCTCGGCTGACCTGATCCAATTCCGCCACCTCCGCCGCACTCGCAATCCACGCATCCTCCGGCGCCAATTCCAGTCGATAGTGATTCTTCCGCAGTGAAAACCATTCGATGTAGGGATGGGGCACAAGGTGCGGATGCGGATCAAACGAAATGAGGCTCGCATCGCCGATCTGCGGGATTTCCAAATCCCCGAGCACCTGCCCTGCCAGATCTTCGTCGGCAAACTTGCTGTTGCGAAAACACACGAGCTGCCCTGCAATCTCGCCACGGCAGTTGCCCGCCAAGTAAAATTCGACGGCCCCCAACACGGCGATCGTCATCCGTCCGACGATGCTGCCGTCCTGCCGGTTGTCCAGGAACCCTTCCTTGACCCAGCGGCCGTTCCCGAATTTCTGAGCCACAGTCCTCCTCCTTCGCCCTGAGGTCCTCACCCTCGTTACCGATCAACCAAGAATCCGCTCCGATACCTACGTCTTGTCGTGCGCGATGCGTAAAGCGCCTAATAGAGCGAAGGCATAGGGCCAATAGCTACTGGCACGGACGAGAGAGCTGCATCGTCTCGATTCATGGGCCCCCATCCTTAGCAATACGCCATAGGCTCGTTACCACACCCCTTCACGAGATACGTTCCATCTCCGAGGTCATTTCCCCGCTCGACAGCGACCCCAGCAAAACACCTCCTAGAATCATGATGCTTCCGAACCAGCCCTGGGCGTCGAGCGATTCACCGAGAAAATACCAGGCGAGCCAGGCGGCAAAGGCCGGCTCGCAGGCGAACAACAGTGCCACCTGCTGCGCCGGCAAGAGCCGCTGCGCCCACATTTGCACGGCAAAGGCGCCGGTCGCTCCCACGCCCGTAATCGCCAATCCGACGAGCAACACCCTTGTGGCTTCGAACGATCCGCTCGCCGGCGATTCCCACAGCATCGCTATGAACAGGCTCGCCGCCATGAACAACAACTGCCAGACGAACACCGACACCGAATCCGCCACACGCGTGAACCGTTCCAGGCAAGCGATATGCGCGGCAAATGCGGCAGCGCTCCCCAAGGTGAGCAAATCCCCGAGATTGGCCGTGGCAGTCGGTTTGACCAACAGCCAGAGCCCGGCCAGCGCGATGCCGTTGGCTACCCAGGTGCGAAGACCAAGTCGCCGTAGATACAACGGAACGAAGACCACGTACAACACCGTGATGAATGCGGAATTGGACGCCGACGTATAAGACAGTCCGACCGTCTGCATCACATAGCCGAGGAACAGCCAGCCCGTGGCGATCAGGCTGATGCGTAGAGTGTGTCGATTCCGCACGAGCCGACGCCGAGCGATCGCCAGCACGATCAGCACGACCGCCAGGCCGAGAAAAAATCGCAAGAAAAGGAAGGTCAGCGGAGGAACCTGCGTGAGCACCGCTTTGGTGGCGGGAAACGTCGCCCCCCAGATGAAGGTCGTGAGGAGCAGGGCAAGTTGGGGCATGAGCCCTAGAGGGGAGTGATGAGTTTTCGGCTGTTGGTATTGAGTTGAGCCCGAGGCCGAAACGGCCTTGGCGCTCCGCCGACAATTACCAATTCACAACTCAGGCTCGGGTCGAGTTACGGTCTGCAGAGGGCGCACCGGCGTTGATCGCTCGTGCCGGCCTGTTCCATGGCGGCCAACGCCCGCTCTTTGTCGGGATAGTCGAACCAACCGCCTTCCCAGAAATCGCTGCTCGACACGTTCGACGGGACTTCGGAACACCGATCCCGGTGCAGTGTCACTCGATCGATGGCCCGTGCAATGTGCAACCAGTAGGTCATGGTCTCTTTCGCGCCCCACCGTGAATCATTCGTGAGGCCCCACCCTACCACGCCCGCGCGCGACAGGGCAATCCGGCCGCAAGGCCGACGCCGACGCGCGGGCGGGACAGGGAGCTATCGTCGGGATTGAGAGCGAAGGATCAGGGGGCGAGATCAGGGCAGGAGCTGCCACTCATCCTTTTCGATGAACACTTTTGCGCCGGTTTCCAGCTTCTTGACGTCATCCTTCTCGAAGATCCGCATATACCGCTCGATGCGGTCCGGATCATCGATCCGCTCTTCTTGCATGACTCCGCTCGAACCCTTGTACTTACGAATTAGCAGGGGCATAGAACCGGTCCTCCAATTGTGGCTCGCGTTTCGGCACAGAGATTCGGTACAATAAGGCAAAGCTACACAGAGGGTCAAGGGTTTCGGGAAAAACCGAAGTCCCCGGCCCGGAGGAGATGGTCATGCCAGTGTATGAATATCGCTGCGAGGATTGCGCCTACCAATTCGAAGTATCTCAGTCCGTTCATGCGAGGCCGGAAGACACGGTATGTCCGCATTGCGGCGCGCAGAACGCCACGAGGCTGCTGTCCGCCTTCGCCTCCACGATCAAGGGTACGCACAAGCCGGGTTTTGCCGAGATGAAAGCCTACAACATGCTGAACGAGCGGATGGATAAATTCGCCAAGCTGCCCCCGATCATGGGACGGCGCGCCGCTCCGAACCCCAACATGACCGGCGGAAATACCGGTTCGCCGGATGGCGGGCAAGCCTAGCCGAGTCGAACGGATGCGCACCTTGCTTGGCCAGACTCTCCGCTTTGCCTGGTTGACCGTTCTGCTCACCGCGCTGACCCTGCGCCCTGCTGCCGCCGAAGTCTCGGGCAGCCTCGTCATCGCCGGGAACGGCCCTGAATCCTCCGCCATCGAAGCCTTGGCCAGGGCCTTTGAGAAGGCCAACCCCCGGGCCTACGTCGACGTCCTCTGGGACGACAATTCCAAGCCCATCGAGATGGTCAAGAGCGGGCAAGCCACCCTTGCCGTGACCGGATCCGAAGAAGCCGGGCTCAACGCCTTCCAGATCGCCTGGGACGGTATCGCGATCATGGTGCACCGGTCCAACTTCACGAAGGAAGTGACGAAGCAGGAAATCAGCGACCTCTACTCGGGCAAGGTCAAGGTCTGGGCGGATCTTGGCGGGCCCGATACGAGAATCCTCCTGATCGATCGCCCCAAGAACCAGAACAACCGCGACGCATTCGAGCAGCAAATCGGCCTCGCCGGCAAGATCGCCGACGGCGCCAAACTGATCGCCAAAGATGAGAAGGTCATCAAGACCGTGGCCGGAACCCTGCCCCCGCTCTCTGCCGTGGCCTATGTCTCGCTCGGCCAAGCCCTCGAAGCAGTGGCCTCCGGCGTACCGGTCAGGCTGCTCCCCGTCGACAAAGTCGAGCCGGAAACCCCGACGGTCAAAGACGGTCGGTACCCCCTGCGACGGCCCGTCCTACTGCTTTCAGCCAAGGACACCACACCCCTGGTCGAGGCCTTCCAGCAATTCGCGCTGTCGGACGAAGGCCAGAAACTCATCAGTGATTTTTATACTCCGCTCGCCAAGAAATAATCGCCAGGAAGGAGGCTCTCATGCGCAATTATTTGACGACGATCCTAGGTTTGGCACTGATCGTGGGAACGGGTGTGGCGCCCGCGCAGGCGCAACAGGGCTCCACGGTCGAAGGCGCAGGTTTTACGCTCTTTGACACCGAATCCATCAAGGGATCCGACACGTCGAAGGTTGAAAAGGATCCGGTCTGCGACCGGTCGAAACGGCCCAAAATCGCCAAGGTCGAGCCGGACGAGGCCAAGCCCGGCGACAAGGTCGTGATCACCGGCGAAAACTTCGGCACCAAAGAGTGCTTCCACGGGGTCGCTTTCAGCGCGGCCGGTCCCACGAAAATCGAGTATCAGTTCGTCAACGAGACCACCATCGAGGTGACGGTGCCGGATGTCCGCCCCGGCATGTCTTTCATCGACGTCGTCGCCGGCGGCGGCAACGCTCGATCCAAGGGGTTCCTGGTCCAAGCGAAGTAATCCACTCCAGGTATGGCAGGGGGCCTGTCCCCTTGCCGTTTCCCTGCTTCCTGTTTTCGTTCCCTTCTTCTCGACAACTCTCTTGATCCTATGCTAGGTTACGCGGTCTTTTTGGGAGGCCCACAGAGGTGAGCTACGGCTCCGAACCTCACACGGTTACATCATGTTCCGGAAGATCCTCATTGCCAACCGTGGCGAAATCGCCATGCGCATCATTCGCGGCTGTCGCGAGCTCAACATTGCGACGGCGGCGATCTATTCCGAGGCCGATTCGACCGGCATCTATGTCAAGAAGGCGGATGAGTCCTATCTCGTAGGTCCCGGTCCGGTCAAAGGGTTCCTGGACACCAAGCAAATCGTCGAGCTGGCCAAGCGCATCGGCGCCGACGCCATCCACCCCGGGTACGGCTTCCTGTCGGAAAACGCCCAGTTCGCGCACCTCTGCCAGGCTTCCGGCATTACGTTCATCGGTCCCTCGCCGCAAGCCATCCACCTGATGGGCAGCAAGGTGAAGGCCCGTGAGATCGCCAAACAGGCCGGACTGCCGATCGTACCCGGCACCGAAGGCGGGGTCACGGACATCCAGGAGGCCCTGAGTTTCGCGCACAGCATCGGCTACCCGGTGATGATCAAGGCCAGCGCCGGCGGCGGCGGCCGGGGCTTGCGGGTCGTACGGAACGACGAAGAACTCCGGGAGAACATGGAAGTGGCGTCCCGTGAAGCACAGGCGGCATTCGGCGACGGCAGTGTCTTCCTGGAAAAATACATCGAGCGCCCGCACCACATCGAATTCCAGATTCTGGGCGACAAGCACGGCAACATCATCCATCTGGGCGAACGCGACTGCTCCATCCAACGGCGGCACCAGAAGCTGATCGAGATCGCCCCGTCCCTCGTGCTGACGCCCAAGCTGCGCGCCCAAATGGGCGAGGCGGCCATCGCGATCGCCAAGGCCGTGCAATACGACAATGCCGGCACCGTGGAGTTCCTGCTGGACCACGAGGGGCATTTCTATTTCATCGAAATGAACCCGCGGCTGCAGGTCGAGCACACGGTCACCGAGCAGATCACCGCGATCGACATCGTGCGGAATCAAATCTCCATCGCGGCCGGCAAACCGCTCGAGATCCGTCAAAAGGACGTGACGCTGCAAGGCCACGCGATTCAGTGCCGCATCAACGCGGAAGACCCTCGGAACAATTTCCTACCTTGCACGGGCACCGTCACGGCCTATCTGTCGCCGGGCGGCATCGGCGTGCGGATCGACGGCGCCGTGTATAAGGACTACACGATTCCTCCCTACTACGACGCCCTGCTGGCCAAGCTGACGGTCCGAGGCCGGACCTGGGAGGAGACGGTCAGCCGCATGCGCCGTTCGCTGGAAGAGTACGTGCTCCGCGGGGTCAAGACGACCATTCCCTTCATGAAGAACATCATGATGGAGCCGGATTTCCGCGCCGGCCGGTTCGACACGTCATACCTGGAGACGCATCCGGAACTGTATCAGTACGAAGAATCAGAGGAGCCCGAGGACCTCGTGTTGGCGATTTCCGCAGCGATTGCCGCCTTCGAAGGACTCTGATCCCGCAGTATCCCGGCACCATTGGCATGAACCCTGAGTAAGCGAGCGGACTGTTCGCCCGAGGTCGCCCCTATGGCAACGAAGAAGACCAAGAAAGCTCCCCCCAAAAAAACCAAAGCGTCGGCGGCGCGTCCAGCCAAGGTACGACGAGAGAAGCCGGAGTTCCGCCTCGAACCGGCGCCGGGGAAGCGGCTCCTCCTGACCGACGTCGCGTTTCGTGACGGCCACCAGTCCTTGTTGGCCACGCGGATGCGGACCGAGGACATGCTCCCGATCGCGCAAAAACTCGATGCAGTCGGCTATTGGTCACTCGAAGTTTGGGGCGGGGCCACGTTCGACACCTGTCTGCGGTTCCTGAAGGAAGATCCCTGGGAGCGGTTGCGCGCGTTGCGCGAAGCGATGCCCAACACCAAGCTGCAGATGCTGCTGCGCGGGCAAAACCTCGTGGGCTACCGGCACTACGCGGACGACGTCCTCGACAAGTTCATCGAGCGGTCGGCGGCGAACGGCATCGACGTCTTCCGGATTTTCGACGCCCTCAACGACGTACGCAACCTCGATCGGGCGATGCGCGAGGTCAAGGCCAACGGGAAGCACGTCGAGGCCACGATTTGCTACACCGTAAGCCCGGTCCACAGCATTGAGCGTTTCGTCTCCATGGCCAAGCAGCTCGAAGATATGGGCACGGACACGCTCTGTATCAAGGACATGGCGGGCCTGCTGGCCCCCCTCGATGCCTACAAGCTGGTGAGGAAACTGAAAAGCGCGGTGAAGGTGCCGATCCACCTGCACAGCCACTACACCTCCGGCATGGCCTCCATGTCGGCGTTGATGGCGGTCCTGGGCGGACTCGACATGCTCGACACGTCGGTCTCGCCGCTGGCCGGCGGCACCTCGCATCCGCCGACCGAAACCTTGATCGCATCATTGCGCAATACCCCCTATGACACGGGCCTCGATCTCCGGCAGTTCGAGCCCATCACCGAACACTTCCGCACCGTCCGGCGGAAATACCGCCGGTTCGAAAGCGACTTCACCGGTGTCGACGCCGAGATCCTCACGTCTCAGATCCCGGGCGGCATGCTCTCGAACCTGGCGGCGCAATTGGCCGAGCAGAACGCCATCGACCGTATGAAGGAAGTGCTGGATGAGGTGCCGAAGGTCCGGAAGGAAATGGGGTACCCGCCCCTCGTGACGCCGACCAGCCAGATCGTCGGCACCCAGGCGACGCTGAACGTCCTCACCGGCGAGCAGGGTGAGCGATACAAAGTGATCACGACGGAAACCAAGAATTATTTCCTCGGTCTCTACGGCCGAGCGCCGGGACCGCTCGACAAGGAGATCATGGCCCGTGCGATCGGCGACGAGGAGCCGGTCAAGGGACGGCCGGCGGACCGGCTCGATCCGGAATTCGAAACGCTCAGGAAAGATATGCCGGAAACCGCGACGACGCCGGAAGATCAGTTGTCGTTCGCCCTTTTCCCTGCCATTGCCCGCGACTTCTTCGAGGCCCGCGAACGCGGCGAGTTGCAGCCGGAGCCGCTGGAGCCGACCGACGCGATGGGCCCCGCAGTCGCGCACGAGCTGCATCTGGCACCGGCCGAGTTCAACATCACCGTACACGGCGAAACGTACCACGTCGTCGTGTCCGGCTCAGGACGCAAGACCGACGGCCGCAAGCCCTACTACATTCGGGTGAACGACCGGCTGCAGGAAGTCTCCCTCGAGCCGCTCCAGGAAGTGCTCACGGGCGTGCCGGAGGCGCCGGAACCGGCCGGCGCTACGAAACCGAAACGGCCGCGCCCCGCGAAGGCCGGCGACGTGGCTCCGCCCATGCCGGGCCGGGTGGTGAAGGTCCTGGTGACCGAAGGCAGCCAGGTCAAGACGGGAGACCCGCTGCTCATCATCGAAGCGATGAAGATGGAAAGCCGTGTCCCGGCCCCGATGGACGGCCGGGTCACGGCGGTCCTGGTCGCCGAGGGCGAAAACGTCAAGACCGACGAAACCGTGATCCAATTGGAATAGGAGCGCGAGATGCCGGTCGGGTGGCCGTGGCTGCTGATCCTGACCGTCGTCGCGAGCGGCTGCGCTTCGCAACCCGACCTGCCCCCCTGGTTTGATTCCGTTCAGCGTTTTCCCATCCGCCAGGTCACCGTCGGCGGCCATCGGATCGCCTACCTCGACCAGGGTGGCGGCCCGCCTCTGATCCTGCTGCACGGATTCGGCGGTTCCATGTGGCAGTGGGAGTATCAGCAGAGCCCGCTCTCGGCCCGCTTCAGGGTTATCACGCCTGACCTTCTCGGATCAGGCCTCTCCGACAAGCCGGACATCGCCTATACACCCGATGAAATGGTCGCGGCGCTCCGAGGGTTCATGGAGGCGCTCGGGCTCGAACGAGCCACCTTAGTCGGCAACTCCATGGGCGGCGGCCTGGCGCTCGCCATGACGCTGAGTCATCCGGAGCGGGTCGATCGCCTGATCCTGATCGATAGCCTGCCTGATCGGGTCAGGGAACGGCTGACGAGCCCCTTGATGCGACATGCGATCGACACGCGCGTGCCGATGTGGCTTGCGCAGGTCGGCAACTGGCTGTTCGGCGGCGGCACGACCGAGGCGATCCTCAAGGAGATCGTACACGACCATCGGCTGCTCACCCCGGCCGTGCTGGACCGTTCGAACCGCAACCGGCAGCGACCGGGACTGCTCCGTCCGCTGATGGCCATCCGCGACAGCCTCCCGCAATGGGAAGCGAGATTTGCCCGCCGCATCGGTCACGTCAGCCGACCCACGTTGATCCTCTGGGGATCACATGATCGCCTGTTTCCGCCGCAGGTCGGCCGCGACCTCCAGGCGATGATTCCCGGGGCGCAGTTTTCCGAAATTGCCGATGCCGGACACATTCCGCAATGGGAGCAGCCGGAGGTCGTCAACCGCCGCATCGTTTCGTTCCTGCAACCTTGACAGAGCGCCGAGATCGTCCATAAAGTGATTTCTCGGGCCACGTACTTTTGAGGAGGACAACCATGCGCGCCACGCGAAGCCGTTCGAGATCGATAGGTATGCTGTTTCCCCTGCTCCTCACCCTGTCCGCCTGCGGAAGCCTGCAGGGGGGCGCCTCCTCTGGATTCATGTACAAGACCCTGCCCGTGGCCGACGGCAGCGCCGTGGCCGGCGACGGCAACAACATCTTGTTCCAAGGCAAGCCGCTGATGCTCTCCGGCAACGGCGTCAAGGTCGACGACCCGTTGCGTGACGTCAAGCTGGTGCAAACCGACCTCAGCATGGTCAATATCAACGAGACCAAGGGCAAGGGAAAGGTTCGCATCATCAGCATCGTCCCCTCACTCGATACCAAGGTCTGCGAGCAACAAACGCATTACCTGAGCGAGAAGAACAAGGGGCTCGACAAGATGGTCGAACTGATCACGGTCAGCATCGATACGCCCTTCGCCCAGAAGCGCTTTGCCGAAGAAGCCAAAATCGCCAACGTGACTTTTCTCTCGGATTTCCGCGGCGGCGACTTCGGAAAGGCCCACGGCCTCTTCCTGAAGGACCCCCACATCCTGAGCCGCGCGATCATGGTCGTCGACAAGGACAACAAGGTCCGCTATCTCCAGATCACGCCGGAACTGGCGCAACTGCCGGATATGGAGGAGGCCTTCCGCTTCGCGCGCAAACTGGTGACGGCAAGCTAGCGGGGGATGTCTCTCGTGATGCGTGGCTCGTATTTCGCAAGCACAGCAGTCGGCTGTCGGCTGTCCACCCTTGCCTTGCTCGAAGCGAGAGACGCTTCACGCTTCACGATCCACGGTCAGTAACCAGCGCACCATGGCTCATTACGATCTGCTGGTCATCGGCTCCGGACCCGCCGGCCAAAAGGCCGCAATCCAGGCGGCTAAGTTGGGCAAGAAGGTCGGCCTCATCGAGCGCAAGGAACAGGTCGGCGGCGTCTGCACGAACACGGGCACGATCCCCAGCAAATCCCTCCGCGAAGCGGTGCTCTACCTGTCCGGATTCCATCAGCGCGGCCTCTACGGCGCGAGCTATCGCGTCAAACAAGACATCACGATGGAGGACCTCTCCTTCCGCGCAAATCACGTGATCCGGCGGGAGATTGAAATCATCCACAATCAGATGTCCCGCAACAACGTCCAGGTCCTTCCCGGCACCGCCAGCTTTCTCGATCCACATCGTCTCCACATCGCCGGCCCGCATGAGCCGGTGGCGCACAGCGCCGATGTCATCGTGATCGCCTGTGGCACCGTGCCGGCGCGTCCGGACCATATTCCGTTCGACGCTCAATCGATCATCGATACCGACGGCCTGCTGACCCTGGCCCGTCTCCCGAAGTCGATCACGATCATCGGCGGCGGGGTGATCGGAACCGAGTACGCGTCGATCCTGGCGACGATGGGTATTCACGTGACGTTGATCGAGCGTCGCCCCCGGCTGTTGGAATTCGTAGACCAGGAGACGATCGAGGCCCTCCAGTATCACATGCGCGGCATCGGCGTGACCCTGCGCTTCAACGAAGAGGTCGTGTCGGTGGAACGGCGTGACAGTCAGGTGGTGGTGGGTCTCAAAAGCGGGAAGGAAATCGGAGCGACAACCGTGTTGTATTCCGTGGGCCGGGTGGGCGCCACGCACGCGTTGAATCTTCAGGCCGTCGGCCTCTCGGCGGACGAGCGGGGACGGCTCAAAGTGAACGAGTGCTACCAAACGGCCGTGCCGCATATCTATGCCGTCGGCGACGTCATCGGCTTTCCGGCGCTGGCCTCCACCTCCATGCAGCAAGGGCGGCTTGCGGCCTGCCACGCGTTCGGCCTACCCTGCCGCCGCCAAACCGAACTCATGCCCCTCGGCATTTATTCCATCCCCGAGATCTCGATGGTCGGCCCGAACGAAGACGACCTGACTCGCAACGGAGTCCCCTATTCGGTCGGCATCGCTCGCTACCGGGAGATCGCCCGCGGGCAGTTGATCGGCGACGAGATCGGGATGCTGAAGCTGCTGTTCCACAACAAGACACGGGAACTGCTCGGCGTCCATGCCATCGGCGAGGGCGCGACGGAACTGATCCATATCGGGCAAGCGGTGATGTCGTACCACGGACAGATCGACTATTTTGTGGAAACCGTGTTCAACTACCCGACGCTCGCCGAGTGCTATCGCGTGGCGGCCCTGGACGGCATCAACCGACTGCCCAGACCCTGGGCACCGAGGACGTAGCAACGTGAAGCGTCGTTTGTGAAGCGTGCGACGCGAAGAGCTTATAGCCCATGGCGTATCGGACGCGCTTTGCCAGACGTTCCTGTGCTTCATATTTGTCGTAGAGAGGGTGGCCTCCTTTCGTGCCTTAGGCCGGTCGCCATCGGCTCTTGCTCGACCGAGACACGCTTCATGATAGACGAGATATCCCTGACGCCGATCGAGGAGGTTCCATGTCCTTTTCCAACCATCTGCGCAAACTCGCCCTGCCAGTGTGGGAGGCGCAACTGACGCACCCCTTCGTCGTGGCCCTCGGCAAGGGCACCCTGCCGGAGCGAAAGTTCCGCTACTACATCCTCCAGGACGCCCGCTTTCTCGGCGACCTGGCCCGTGTATTCGCGGCCGGTGCCCTGCGCGCGCCCGATTCCGAGAGCGCCCTCCGGTTTGCCAAGCTGGCCGAAGACACCATCGTGGTCGAACGCAGCCTCCATGAAAGCTACGGCAAGAAATGGAAACTGTCCCCGCAGGACATGGTCAATCAACCGATGGCGCCGACGAACTACGCCTACACGCGTCACATGCTCGCGGTGGCCCAAGGCGGGAGCGCCGCCGAGATCGCCGTGGTCGCCCTTCCCTGCGCCTGGATCTACTGCGTGGTAGGGAAACATTTCCTTAAGGACGGCCCGCCCCCGGCCAAGCATCCCTATCGCGACTGGCTGCTCCTCTATGCCTCGCCTGAATTCGAAGCCGTCCAGGAATGGATGCGGGCCAAGGTGGATACCTGGGCGCGCGTGGCGGGCCATGAGGAAAAAAAGCGAATGGAGCAGTCGTTTTTGATCAGCTCGAAGTACGAGTGGATGTTTTGGGAAATGGCCTGGAACGAGGAGAAATGGCCGGTGTGACGGGGCAGGCAGGAAGGCGACTCACCGCGTGGGGCACAGATCGCCACCCTTCCTGCCCGCCATACCTACGTCCCTATTTTTGAGGGAGCAGTGAGGAAGGAGGTAGAGGCAACGAGATGAGCGCACCGCGTTGGCCGCGCCTCCCCTCCGCTCCCTGGGCCCCTAGCTCGCCTTGCGGTATTCCTGCTCTGTCTCAAAGGGCTCCCACTGCGGCTCGACCTCGCCGTAGCCCTCCGAGTCGCCCCCTTCTTCCGACACGGACGCCCAGATGGAGATCGCGATGATCAACACCGTCATTCCAATGAGGAAGTAGACCGGCATAGTGGCCTCCTTGGTTCAGGCTGTCCATGTTTCCATGCTAGCCCTCCCCGCGACGATTGCGTCATAAGGTACATCCCCGGAATCACCGAGGATTCTCCCTGTAGCGCCATCTAGGCACTCTGCGTAGAACCGGCAAGATCAAGGAGAACCCCATGCTAAGCTTGTTTCATGATGCCCACGTTTCCCGCGCGGCTGCACATCTTGCTCGCTCGCGAAGCGCCCGTCGGTCTCGTGATTCGCCGCGGGCCGTCTCGTCACGTCTGCACGCTCCTGTGGGATCGACGGGCCGACATCTTTACCCTCGGTCAATGGTTCAAGGGCCGAATCTACGAACGACGCTGCGACCTGTCTCCCGACGGTCGGCACTTGCTTTACTTCGCGATGGACGGAAAATGGCGAAGTCTGTCGAACGGCTCATGGTCGGCCATTTCGAAGGCGCCCTATCTGAAAGCCCTCGGCTTGTTCCCCAAAGGCGACTGCTGGCGCGGCGGCGGGCTGTTCCTCGACAACCGACGGTATTGGCTCAATGGTCATGGATGCCATCGAACCGCGCTCGACGAAACGGACTTACGCCGCGAGGACGATTTCCATCCGACAGGCGGGCGCGGCGGCGAATGTCTCGGCGTCTATTATCCCCGCCTACTGCGGGATGGCTGGACGAGCCACGACCACCTCTCCTCCGGTCTCACCGACCAATGCGACGTCTTCGAGAAACCCGTCGGCAAGGGGTGGACTCTGCGCAAATACGCCCATGCACAAGTGGGAAGCCCCCCTGGCAAAGGCTGCTATTGGGATGAGCACGAATTGCTCCACGCCCGGACGAGCCGCTGCCTCACGGTGCCGGACTGGGAATGGGCCGACGTCGACGGCCCCAGACTCGTGTGGGTCTCCGCCGGATGCCTCTGGGCCGGCACCCTGACCGAATCAGGACTCGCCGAGTCCCGACTGCTGTGCGACTTCAACCCCATGACCTTCGAACGGCGGGCCGCTCCGTACTGATCGGCGCAAGCATCAAGCTTGACGCCAACCCTTGCCTTGTTGGGCCGGTTACGGTAGAAGGCTGCACCCCCATGGCACTGTGGCTCAACCCGCCCTTCGTCAGCATTGCCCGACTGGGGCTCGGAACCCTGTTCCTCGCCACCCTCGCCTGCAGCAGTCCCCCCAGCCCGGCGGCGCAGACATCCGTCACCGACGGGTATCACAAGACGCTGCCGCCGCCGAACGCGCGGATCGTCGTCTGGGGCGGCCACCCGGCCGTGACCAATACGGCGATCACCTGGTTCCAGAAGCAAGGGCTCACGGTTGTCGAACGGGCGAGGCTCAAACAGATTCTCGACGAGCAGACGGTCCGGCTGACCCATACCCCCGACGATGAAGCCGAGGTGCTCAAGGTCGGCAAGCTGCTCGGAGCCGACCTCGTGGCCTTCTTCGATACCTCCGCCACCCAGGGCACGCTGGCCAACATGAACTTCAGTATGTTCGGCGGGGCTGGGGCCGATTTCCAGCCGTTATATCGACTCGGCGTATCGGTGCGCGGAGTCCAGGTGGAATCGAGCGAAGTCACCTGGAGCGGCAGCGCCCGACTTCCGCAATCGACCGCCGGCTTGGACGAGGCCCTGGCACGCCTGACCTGCCAAGCCCTCACCGCAGCCTGGAGCCCACGGCCCATCGGCAGCGAACCAGCCTGTTAGGAACGCTCAATAGGCATTTCCCTTCGCACCTTCGAGTCCCGACTGGTACGATACATGAGACCCTTCGAGATCACACTCAATCATGAGCACTGCCTCCGCGCCGAATCACTCCACCCTCCTCAGCCCCCGTGAGGTCCGCGCGCACCTCGCCGGCCTCGCCCTGTTCATCGGCGTCCTGGTTCTTTGGTATTGGATGTCGACCGGCGCACGGGCGGTTCCCGCGCTCATCGGACTCCTGCACGAGGATGATCCCTCCTCCCGCATCGTAGCGGCGGAGCAATTGGGACACATCGGCCCGGCGGCAGCGGCCGCGGTGCCCGATCTGATCGCGCAGGCCACCAAGGATCCGCTCCAGCATGCCAACACCACGGCGGCAGCGGCCCTGAAGTCCATCGACTTGGCGGCCACGCGCCACGTCATGACGCGCTACATTCCGCTGCTGCAGGATCAAGACATCCAACTCAGACGCACGGCCTGCGCGGTGCTCGGCAGTCTCGGACCGGTCGCCAAACCGGCCGTGCCCGCACTCGTCGTCGTGAGCCGCGATGCGGATGAACTCGTGCGCCGGAACGCCCTGTCCGCCCTCGCCGCCATTGGACTTCCCTCGCCGACCGTCACGGCTGCGCTCATCGCAGGGCTTCACGATCCCGATCCTCTTGTCCGCCAGGCCGTGGTGATGCAATTCGCATTCAGCCATCCGATCGACAAGGATGCGGGAGAGGCCCTCACCGCACTGGCGACTGATGCCGATGCGACGATCGCCACCCTCGCCAAGACCGCCCTGGATCGGCACGCGCGAGACGGGGCATCCCGGGTCGAGACATTCGGCATGATGCTGCGCGGGTCCATCAGTCCTGACTACGCGTTGCTCCAATTGGCCCAACTGGGACCGGCAGCGGCCGCCGCCATCCCGAATATCCTGCCCATGCTCCAACACCGGCACCCGCTGTATCGATACCTGACTGCTGAAACGCTGGGGGCGATGGGACCCTCCGCAGCGGACGGCCTGAGCGCGTTGGAACAGGCCAGGAACGATCCGGACCCGGTCGTGCGTGCGAGCGTCGCCGAGGCGCTCGCCGCGATTACGCAGGCGAACACTCCATGAGCGGCTCAGGGACAGATAGTCTGGGACAAATCCGCCTCTTCCTCCGCCTGGGCTATTGGACGGCCCTCTTCGGCGGGCTCCTGCTCCCCTGGCTGATCATGATTGGATTCGATCACCTGGTCCGACACGTCCCCTGGGAGCAGGCCTGGCATGCCTTTCGGTTGCACCTCTTTGCACCCGGCTACAACTTCTTCCTCATCGGGATACTCAATGGCGTTCCCTTCATTCTGTGGGCCATTTGGATGCTCTTCCACCTCGGCCGTGCTTCCCTGAGCGATGCATTGACGCTGCGCCGGCGCGCCGGCGGCCTCGCCCTGGCCGGACTGGCGATGACCGGGCTCTCACTTTGGACCCATACGTCCGTCCTGCTCTATCCCGATGCGCAAGGAGCCTTGGCCTATCTGTTTCTACCGGTCGTTTTAGTGCTGGCGTCGGTCGGCGGCTATGGCATCGGTCGCCTCCTGGCTCGTCGACTTGTCTAGACGAGGTGACCGGCTGATGTCGCTCAACCGCGGTAGAGCTGAACAGAACCGATGATGCTGACAGGAAGGATCAGCCACCTGCCGCCAGGAGAATCCTTGCAACGAAGATGACGGGTCGTGAATTGATCTAATGAAGGAATGGGGAAGGCCGCAACTGTGCGTCGCCGCCCCTGAGATGCGAGTCTACGTCGGTGATCGACCGGCTGTCCCGAGTTTCGAGGCTTTACGCTTGATCGGCCGAGGTCCCTCGCCGGGATTGGCTTCGGTCGACTCACCTTCCGCGAGCAAATCTTCGATCTGCGATTCGCTGCACGTGAGATCCTCACGCCTGTCGGAAACCTTGGGTACCGAGGCGGATTTGTCGGTTTTCGCTGTCATACACCCCTGTCGTCGAGCGGGGCCACCGCTTCACACCCAAAGTCAATGGACCTCACTGATGAATTCCCTACCATTGACCGATCGGGTAGGGACACCAGGCGAACACTCGCCCGCCCCCGGAGAACCTCAGTTGCAACCTACGAGGACGGCTGCGGATCCTTGTAGCCGAAATAGTTGCCGCTCCAATGCGCGTGGCGACGGTTGGCCCAGGCAGACACGTCCTCCTTGTGCAATTCCCCATAGCGCTTCTGGATGACGGACGCGAAAGTCTGGAGATTCCCTTGAATCTCCAAGAGATCGGCATCGGTGATCCTATTCCACTTCTCCTTGAGCGGGGACTTCAACTGATCCCAGAAATGTGCGAATTGTTCCTGCGTCATGAAGGACTCCTTATCTGCGAGGGAGCGCCCGTTCGCCACGGGCTCACAAGGATGATTCCACGCGCCCGCGGTACGATCACCACGAGACGTTCAGGCGTCCGGCTTTGGCCGATGGCCAAAGGGTCCTGGGCTGGGCGTAAAAGCGGCGGAGACCGGGGAATCAGACGCGCAAGGAGTGCGCGAGAGATTGGACAGTCGGCGTAGCTCAGTACGTCGTCTCACCCTACAGTGATATGGCGGGACCTGTCAACGTTCCCGGGGTAGGGACGGGCGCGGCGGTGCCACTCACCATGGAGGCCAGGCCTCACACGACCGACCTGAACGCATCCCTGCCCACAGTCTCTTCCTCCGGGTCGGCATCCACATTGGACAGCGCCGGCGGCCTATGTATAATGTGGGCACTTTTCGATGGAGCGATCATCACCCGATCGATGTTGAGACTATTGTTACCTATCCTGCTGCTGGCCCTCTGGCATTCGCCCGCCGTTGCCGCTTCGAAATATGAAGAAAGCCTGCGGGAGTTGGCCGAGGGCGTCGCGGCTGAGGCGATCAAGCTCAAGAAGGAGCGTCTCGCCGTACTGGATTTCGTCGACCCGAGGGGAGAGGTCACGCCCATCGGACGATTTCTTGCGGAAGAGGTGGCTACCCAGCTGCTGGTCGTCGGCGATCTGAAGGTCGTCGACCATAAGCTCATGATCGCCACGATGAAAAAGCATCAATTGACGCACCTGGAGGCCTCACAGGCCAAGGCCGCCAAACGCGTGGCCAAGGCCCTGCGGACCGACCTGTTCGTGACCGGCTCCTTCATGGACATTCCCGAAGGGATTCAGATCACCGTCAAACTCATCGGCCCCTACACGGTGCAGTCAGTAGGCGCCGCGCGAGGACTCCTGCCCAAAGCAGGACCGCTCGCCGCCTTGATCAAACAGCAGGAGACGGCACCGAAAGAGGTCAAGGCCGCGCCCAAGCCCACGGCTCCCCCGGTCCCGGTCTCTAAGCTCCATCAGAACGAACTCTACCGCGTGATTCTCACGAGCATTTCTCGCCAGCCCGATCATGTCACGGTGGAATTGCTGTACGAGAACCGCTCAGGCCGGGACCTGCGGATCGCCTGCCAGCTGCAAGATACCTATCTGCAGGACGCGGAAGGCACCCAGTGGCGGCAGGACGTGACGCACAGCCGGGAGTCGCTCTGCACCCGAGGGTTCGAGCTGGCGGCCGCACGGAGCCAGCGCGTCACGCTCTCTTTTCCCGTGAAAGACAAGGCTCCCGGCCACATGCTGAGTCTCCACATACATGAAACCGCTCCACGCCCCGACGCCGTATTCGCCTTTACGGGGCTGGAATTGGAACCGGTTCCCGCACCGCCGGCCCCAGAACCCCCGCCGGCAGAACCGCAACCGGTCCCGACGCCGGACGCCGGCGCTCCGACATCGTAAACCGCAACCTCCATTCAGGAACTCCGTCCATGATCAAACAAGTGTTGACGATTGCAGGGTCCGACTCCGGCGGCGGCGCCGGCATTCAAGCCGACATTAAAGCGATCTCCGCGAACGGCTGCTATGCCATGTCGGTCATCACGTCGGTCACCGCGCAGAATACGGAAGAGGTCACCGACGTCTTTGATTTGCCCGTCTCGAGCGTGGCCGCCCAACTCGACGCCGTCTTCGACGACTTTGACATAGCCGCCGTGAAAACCGGTATGCTTTCCTCGACCGAGACCATTCGCACCGTGGTGCGACTCCTCAAGCCGCAGAACGTCCGTAACCTGGTCGTCGACCCGGTCATGATCTCCAAAAGCGGCCGCCGCCTCCTGAAACCCGATGCCGTCGATACGATGAAGAAGGAACTGTTCCCGCTGGCCCTGGTGATCACGCCCAATGTCCACGAAGCCCAGCAGCTCTCTGGAATCGAAATTACCTCCTTGGCCGATGCCCGGCGTGCCGCAAAGATTCTGCATCAGTTCGGGGCCGCCTACGTCCTGATCAAGGGCGGCCATCTGGCGACGGACCGCGGTACCGACCTGCTCTACGACGGGCGCTTCTTCAACATCTTCAAGGGCGAGTTCATCGACACGCCGCACACCCACGGGACCGGCTGTACCTTTGCTTCCGCGATCGCCGCGCACCTTGCGCGAGGCAAATCGGTCACGGACGCCGTCCAAACGGCCAAGACCTATTTGACGGAAGCCATCCGACACAGCCTGGCCATCGGCCACGGCAAGGGACCGACGAACCACTTCTATTTTCTCTCGCAGGGTTGATCGACTATGGATCGCACGATCGGATCGGCGCTGTCGCTTCAGTTGACCGGGTGGGCCTGGGTCGTCCTCTCCTCGCTGCTCGGGCTGGCGAGCTTCCTCGGCATGCTTCGCGGCGCACCGCTCCCACCGGGCCTGCGGCTCGCCCATGCCCACGGTACGTTGGTCGGCGGCATCCTGCAGATCTTGGTCGGACTCGCCCTCGCGTCCCTCGAACTCACACAACCGCCGGCCAAACGCGCCAGCCGCCTCCTCCGATTCCTCGGTTTCAACGGTGCCGCACTGGGGTTGACGCTCGGCTCCATTCAACGCGACTCCGTGATCATGATCGCCTCCGGTATCGTCCTTGCCATGGCCCTGGTTCCTTTGCTTCGCCCATCCCTGGGCATCCTCCGGACCTGGAGCGGCTGGACCACCGTGCACTCCTTTCTTGTGGCCTTGGCGGGGCTCGGATTGGGAGCCTGTTTCCTAGTGGGAATCTTGCTGGCCGGCCGTTGGTATCCGGAGTGGCACGGGTTGCTCAGGCTCGGACATCTCCACAGCGGCGTGCTCGTCGGACTGGTGTTGCTGGGGTTGGCGGTGATTCAAGTCGGCATCCCGTTGCTGGTGCAGCGCCCGCTCAACAGTGCCGGGCTGGCCCATGCCGCATTGCTATTGATTCCGGCCTGCGTGGCAGGTTTGCTGACGGGATTCCTGCTGACCTCCGTCCCGATTCAGTTGTCTGCAGGCGCTGGGCTCCTCCTGTTCCTTGGCCTGTACGCGTTCACGCTGCTCCGTACCTGGAGCGCCGGCGGATCGGTTGGGTCCGCTGCGACGGACCATCTCATGCTGGCGGTGTTTTTCTTGGTCGTGACGACGGTCGTAGGGCTCGGCGTCGGCTACAACGTCCTGTCGAATCCGCCGATCATGCCCTACGGGACGCTCCATTTGATCGCCTACACGCATATGACGTTCATCGGATTCCTGCTGCATGCGGCGGTCGGCGGCCTGGCGTTCGGATTGCCCGCGCTCCTCTCGGCGCATCGGGTCTCAAGCCATAAGAAACGGCCTGCCTATCAGGCCGAATTGGAACGGATCATGAACCGGTGGCGGACGCCGCAGATCGCGGCGCTGAGTTTCGGCACCCTCGGCCTGGGATTGGTCGCCTCGCTGACCTGGAACATGCCGCTCGGGTCGCCCGCAGTCCAAGCGGCCTCGTGGATCAGCTTCGGGCTGCTGTTGGCCGGTTTGACCCTGGTCACCGTCAAGTTGGCACAGGTCGTCGGGACCGCGCCGTCAGGAGATAGGACTCACCACGAACACTGATTGGTCGGACGTCCGACTCGAGTCCCTCGACAACAGCCTATGGAAGAACCCCTCACGTTCCAAGACTCAGCCGGCCACCGGGTTGCCGCAATCCTGACTGCACCGGACGGAGGCAGCGACAGGATCGCCGTCCTCTGCCACGGTTTCCTTTCCCAAAAGAACAGCACGAGCAACAAGGCGCTCACTCGCAACCTGGTCGAACGAGGAGTCGCCACCCTGCGATTCGATTTCTTTGGACACGGGGAGAGCGACGGCCCCTTCCGCGACCTCACGACCACCATCGGAGTTGACCAAGCCTTGGCAGCCTTATCGTCGACAGCGAGACGGGGCTATGGACGCCTTGCGCTCGTCGGATCAAGCTTCGGCGGACTCGTCTCAATCCTCGCAGCCTCCGAGTGGGCCGCGGGAGGCAGCCGCCGCCCGGCCGGTGCGCCGCCCCTTTCCTGCCTCGCGCTGAAATGTCCGGTGGTGGATTTCGGTGAAGAACTCCGCCTGGAACTCAAGGACACCGGAATCGAAGAATGGCGCCGGACCAATTCCATTCCCGACCTCCACGGCGGTCCCACGAGAATTCCACTCGATTTCGCCTTCTACGAGGACTGCCTGCATCGCATCGCCTACGAACCGGCGAGAACTATTCCGACACCGACGATCATCGTGCAAGGCGATCGCGATGAATACGTTCCCCTCCACCAGAGCCAACGGCTCCACGACGCCCTGCCCGGCCCCAAACGGCTGGAAATGTTGCCCGGCGCCGATCACCAGTTCACCAAGGCTCCCGATTTCCAGCGCATGCTCAGCCTCATCACCGAATGGATCGTCACGCATTAAGTCGAGTTCGATCCCTCTGACGCCCTCCACACACTCCGCCCGCGATTCCGCCGAATTGGAGAGCCGAAGTCCACGCCGCCCTGAATCGATGGGATCGAAGGGTTTCGCCTCCAGAGTTCGGCCCCTCTTGTACACATTTCCTGACCGCCCGATCGAATCAGAATAGATTCCACTCAAATCGGCTCGTGACGACGGTTTCTGATCAGGCGAGATTTTTTCACCCCTGGCATGTCCATTGCTCAGATCCTTGGTGCGATTTTCCTGGAGGTTCCACCATGCGATTCAGAAGAAGCCTGTTGGTCATCGTTGCTGCCGGTTGCTGCTGGAGTCTCACGAGCCAGACCATCCCGCAAGCGATGGCCTCACCCGCCGTCTCTGTTTCGCCGATTCAGGTCACGCCTACGGCCGGCCTCTCATTGACCGCCCGAAGCGGACAAACCGCCACCGGAACGCTCAGTCTTCGTAAGGACGGAACCGAGCGGCACTCCTATTTCATCAGCACGAATCAGAATTGGATCTGGATGAATCCGCCCTACGGCAGCACTCAGACCATTACCACGGAGACGGACCAGATCGTGGTCACGGCCCAAACGACAGGTTTGCCGGTGGGTACCCACTCAGGCGTGGTGTACATCGTCCAGTACGGGCCGGACAACTCGACGAACATGCAGCGGATTCCCGTAACCCTCACAGTCATCGCCGGCTCGACGACGACCGCACCGCCGCCGACAACCCCTACTGCGGTTACGCCACCGCCCCCGCCCAGTCCGCCGGCCGCGCCCCCGAGCCCCCCTGCTGCGCCGCCGAGCCCGCCCCCGGCCCCCGCGACCGTCTCGGCCTCGCCGATTCAGGTGATGCCCGGTGGGTTGGCCTTGACGGCGCAGAGCGGCAAAACGGCCGTCGGCACCTTGAACCTGAAAAAGAGCGGCACCGACCTGCGCTCCTACTACATCAGCACCAACCAGAATTGGGTCTGGATGAATCCACCCTACGGCAGCACCCAGACCATTACGACGGAAACAGACCAACTGGTGATCACGGCCCAAACGGCCGGCCTTGCCGCTGGCACCTATAGCGCGGTCGTATACCTGGTTGAATCGGGCATCAACGGTTACAGCAACATGATTCGCGTCCCGGTCTCCCTGACCGTGACCGCCAATCCCGTGGCTGCGACCCCGCCGCCCCCCCCGCCTGCTCCGGTTGCCGTGACTCCCCCACCGCCCCCGCCCAGTCCGCCGGCCGCGCCCCCGAGCCCCCCTGCTGCGCCGCCGAGCCCGCCCCCGGCCCCCGCGACCGTCTCGGCCTCGCCGATTCAGGTGATGCCCGGTGGGTTGGCCTTGACGGCGCAGAGCGGCAAAACGGCCGTCGGCACCTTGAACCTGAAAAAGAGCGGCACCGACCTGCGCTCCTACTACATCAGCACCAACCAGAATTGGGTCTGGATGAATCCACCCTACGGCAGCACCCAGACCATTACGACGGAAACAGACCAACTGGTGATCACGGCCCAAACGGCCGGCCTTGCCGCCGGCACCTATAGCGCGGTCGTATACCTGGTTGAATCGGGCATCAACGGCTACAGCAATATGATCCGGGTCCCGGTCACGCTCACCGTCACCGGGAGTACGACGGCTGCAGCACCGCCGCCGCCCCCACCCGCTCCGGTTGCCGTGACTCCCCCACCGCCCCCACCGCCTGTCTTGGGTTCGGTGGCCAGCACTCCGCCGCCACCCCCGCCGACGCCGGTCCCGACAACGGCCAGCGCCACGGTGACCTGGACGGCCAATACGGAATCGGACTTGGCTGGGTACCGCGTGTATGTCGGAACCAGGTCCGGGAACTACACGTTCAGAGGTCCCTTTGAAGTCACCAGCGGGACCAGCCTGACGATACCCAATCTGCCGCTCGGAACGACGTACTTCTTCGCCGTCTCCGCGTACGATCGCTCCGGCAACGAGAGCGTCAAGTCGGTCGAATTCAGCAAGAGCCTGTTCTAGGTCGGTAAAGCTAAGAACCGTAGGCCGGTGCGCCATTGGCGCCCGGCTTGCGGGAGAGTAGTCGAGGCGGGAAGGTCATCCGTACCTGCATCACCCCCCTCGTTCCGCGTCGGAGGTCGCGTCATGAAGTCCATTGTGAGTTCGGCGTCCTTGTCCCTCGCCCTCGTCAGCGTTGCACTGCTCCCAATCCCGGTACAAGCAGACCCTACAATTCTTCGCAGTCACAGCCTGATCGTCCGGCCCAAGCCGCCGGTCGTGCAGGAGGACCCGGCCACCCAGAATCAAGCAAGCGACCGCAAGGAAAAAGGCCAAGCGGGGCGCTCCCCGTCTACCTCCCACTCCTCGTCGCGCACGCTTGCGGCCCCTCCCCGCGTGGCCCCCCCCATCCGCCTGTTGTCGATGGGGTCGCGGAAGCCGAGCGACGCCTCCTCCGCTCAAGGCAACCATGTGAGGCCGTCGACAGAGTCATCGACTGAGACCGACCCAACAGCGGCTCAAACCCGCTCCGCGAAAAGTCTGCTCCATCGAGGGGATGGGATGAGCCGGTTCTCGCTGACGGTTGCGCCCAGTCCTCCGATCGTCTTGGTTCCGTCCCAGATTCCGCTTTCGAATCCACCTGCGGCTGATCCCCAGACCATACAGCCCCCCATCCCGACGACCGGTACGGCGATTCTCTCCTGGGCCCCCACCGTGGAGGGCACCCCAGCAGGGTATCGTGTGTATGTTGGGACGAGTTCAGGCTTGTATGGCTATGCCGGTCCGTTCGACGTCACGGGAGGGACAAGCTTCACGCTAAGCGATTTGCCGCTCGGCCACACCTACTACTTTGCCGTCTCAGCCTTTGACCAATGGGGCAACGAAAGCCCAAAGTCGGACGAAGTCAGCAAGACTATCTTTTGAGTGATCAGGCGACAGGACGTGAGCGGGTGTGCCTTCAGCCCCCGCTTCACGGTAGAGTGTTGGACGCGGCGCTCTTGGCGCACCGAAATCCCGTGTAGCTGTTTTGAATATCCGGCGGTAGCTTGAACCGGCCATAGGTGAGCAAGTACTTGGGGAGATCCGACCAAGCCCCTCCGCGAAGGACCCTGAACGACCCCGTTTCCGGCCCCGGTGGATTTCTCGTCGGGCTCTTCTCATAGTACCCAGCCTCGTACCAGTCCGCGACCCACTCCCAGACATTCCCGGCCATCTGGTGAAGGCCATAGGGGCTCACCCCGGCCTCATAGGACAAGACCGGCATCAGCACCTGACTGTAGCTGAATCGCGCCCCCAGAGCGAAGTTTGCTCGCGCCTGGGTCGGTGCCGCGTTCCCCCATGGGTACAACCGCCCGTCGGTCCCACGCGCGGCCTTCTCCCATTCCGCCTCCGTCGGCAACCGCCGCCCCCGCCAACGGCAATAGGCCTCGGCATCGCTCCAGCTCACCCCGATCACCGGACGGTCCCGATGGACCGCAAGATCCACCGACTCCCATTGCCAGGGCGGCGACCGCTTCTCCTGCGACAGAAATGCCGCATACTGCCGGGTGGTGACTTCGTGGAGGTCGATCTCGAACCGATCCAACCAAACGCGATGCTGTGGCTTCTCATCTTCCAACGCCTCGGTGCCGTCGGCCCCCATGAGAAACTCGCCTTCGGGAATCGACACCATCGGTGTGTCGAAGGCTGAGGCAACATCAGGACTCGCGCGCGGCTTCTTTAGCTGCTGCAGCTGAGCCGCAACGGTGTTGCAAGTCCCTACACTCAATAGGAACACCAAGGATATCGTGAAGGGCAGTCGGTGGGGACGTAGAACGGACAAACTCATTTCTCACCTTGGCAAGTTGCTCAAAAAATGCCGTCGGTCTCACCCGCCCAACCCCAGCGCGCCGAGACGCGCCGTACCGCGATGCGGCAGCAGCGAGCGCAGCGGCGAGGCGTACTGTGACTCGTGCCTCGAGCCGCTAAGCGATGCGAGAACGACGCTGGAGGTCTTTTTCAGCATCTTGCTAGGGGATCGTGCCGCCGACCACCCAATGTCGATCATCCGGCACGTCGATCAGCAATCGTGACAGATTCATCTGCGCCAACTGGGCAGCCACTTCGTCTTCCGTGAAGGCCGCGAGGAGCGAGTTGTAGAAATCACGTTTCAAGATGGGATCCTCGTTGGCCGCGTACTGTTCGACGAGGGCCTGAGCCGTCTCCGGGGAATCGGGCCGCAGCAGATCCATGACGAGGATGCAGGCACCGGGCTTCGCCAATTGTTTCAGGCGAGCCCAGAACTGCAGAGGGTTCGGAAGGTGATGCAGTAGGCTGTTCGATAGGATAACGTCACCGCCCGCCGGCGCCTGCCAGGTCTGAAACCGTTCGCAACAGAGGGTGATGGCCCCGCCTGTTCCTGCCGCCATCACTGCCCGCTCGGCCAGGTCCATCATCGGCCGGCTGGCATCAACCGCCGTGATCCTCGCCTTGGGATAGGCTCGCAGAAACCGAAGGGGAATGTCTGCCGGACCGCAGCCGAGATCAATGACGTGCCCCTCGGTCCAATCCGGAAAGTACTCTCGGAAACGGTCGACGAACCCCTGGTTCTCCGATGAAAAATCCGCCCGCGCATAGGCCAGAGCCTGTGCCGCATCGTCCATCAACTCCGGTTCAAGTATGCGATCCATTTCCTTCGCCCTTCACCAAGCCACCAATTCACAAGATCATACTTTGATTGTCAACCCTCACCCCGTCACCCGGCTTCACATGCCCTTCTTGCAGAACGCGGGCATAGAGACGACTCCAGCCGGGATAGCGCTTCTGGGCAATCCGTTCGAAATCTCCGTCTTTGAACCACCGGGCATTGAAGCGACAAGGGGTCGTATAGCCGGTGATTTCCAGCTGCAAGGTCTCCCCGATCGTGAGCCTGTCACCGGGCCTGAGCTGCCCCCAATCCAACCCGGCAATGGTGAAGTTCTCTCCTGAGGCGCCGGGCGCGATCGTGTGGCCCTCACCGCGCAAAGATTCGATCACTTCAAGGGAGTAGAGACAGACTGCGCGATCCGGCCCTCCATGCACTTTTCGATTCCTCTGGCGATCGCCGACGAGTCCCTCGGTCGTGACCTTGGCCGACGGTACCGCGGTCTTCGGCACTCCACCGGGCGAGACACTGATTTGATGAAGGTAGGGTGATCTTGGCATGGGGCGGGAGGGCTTATAGCCAATCGCTTATGGCATATGGTACGAGCAAGAGGACTATCAGCGACAGGGGGCCAGTCGGTTCTGGTCCGACCATAGGTCTTTACTATTTGCCATAGACCCCCTCGCAGCCCTCCATCGCAATCAACTCCATCGCGAGCCAGCCATCCCGTTCGCGGGCTTGGGCCGGATAGGCACCATGAGCCGCATAGGCCTGCTCGATTTCGCTACGCTGATCCGGCAGAATGCCCGAGAGCAGCAACCGGGCCCCCTGTGCTACGTAACGGGCGAGTGGTTCGGCCACCGCCAGCAGCGTCCGTCGGTCGACGTTCGCCAGGACCAAGGTCGGCACAAACGTCTCATTCCCGCCTTCCTCCCCGGCGGACAGCACCTCGAGGCTCAATCGTTCGTCCAATCCATTGACCTGGGCATATTCCTTCGCGCAGTCGATCGCCACAGCATCATTGTCCACCCCCCGAGCCACTTGAGCCCCGAGCCGCAAGGCAGCCATGGCGAGGATCCCGCTTCCCGTGCCGACATCCAGCACAAGATCAGCCGGCCCGACCAGCTCAGGCAGCCATTCCAGCAATAACTGCGTCGTCGCATGGTGACCAGTGCCGAACGCCTGTTTGGGATCGATGATGAGTTCGACGTCACCCGGTTTCAACTCAACATGGTGCCAACTTGGTCGGATCACGAAGGGGCCGACCCGAATCGGCCGTACCTGTCTGGCCCACTCGGCGTTCCAATCGCGATCAGGCAGGCGATTCACGGTCACACCGCTGTTGTCCGGCTCACAACCGAGACAGGCCAGCGCAGATCGCAGGGACTTCAGATTGTCCGGCCCCCATGTGGCGGCAGGCCAATAGAGGTGCAGCAGGTCCCCCTCCTGCCAGGCTCCCATGACCTGAGGATCATCCAGCAGACCCAACAACTCGGCCGAATCCACGGCCGCCGTCACGTCCACCTGAATCCATTCGTGTCGATCGCGATCGTTCGTGGTTGACGCCATCTGAGAGTCCCAGTATCGTCAGCAATACGATGTCCGCCCACTCGACCCCAACCGCCGTCCTGTCCCGCCTGGCGGCCCTTCAGCGCGCCATCGGACGCAGCGAGCATCTCACCCTCCGAGGACAACAGGCAGCCGCCTGGTTCAGCCGCATCCGGCTCGGTCTCTTCCTCGTCGGGCTGATCGGGTCGATCGTCCCGCACAAGCTCGGGTGGACCGTGACGGGCAACCTCGTCCTCGTCACCGCCCTGCTCGGGTTCGGCACGACGGCCTGGTATCATAACAGCCTCCTTGACGGCTTGCACCGCCTGGACCGCTGGCGCCGCATCAAGCAGGCGCACGTCGGCCGGATTCACCTGGATTGGCCCCTCATCCCACTGCGGTCGGCCGTGATCCCGGAGGGTCATGGGTACGCACGCGATCTCGACGTGGCCGGCCCCCGTTCGCTGCTCCATCTCATCGACACCACGATGTCCTCTCAAGGCCGTGACCGGCTACGAAGCTGGCTGCTGGAGCAGCCGGCTCCAATCGAATCCTGGATGGATCGGCAGGCACTCGTGCGTGAGCTGGCGCCCCTATCACTGCTCCGGGATCGGCTGGCGGTAGAAGCCCAGACGGTAGACGAGGCGGACATTGACGGACGACGGCTGCAGGCCGTGTTTGAGAAGGACGTCGAGGACCGGGCACTCGTACCGCTGCTGCTCGTCGAAACCGTACTCGCGATCACGACTCCGATTCTGCTCCTGGCGAACCTGTACGATCGCCTACCGGGTTATTGGATGCTGTCGTTCGGCCTCTATGCGTTTCTCTACCTGATGGTCCGGGGACGGAGTGAAGAAATCTTCGACCATGCGCAGTCGCTGCATTTCCAGATGGAACGACTGAGCGCCGTGCTCGGATACCTCGAACACCGATCCTATAGGCTCACGCCGAGGCTCGGCTCAGTCTGTCGACCGCTGACCGACAAGCAGACCAGCCCGTCCCTGTCGCTGAAACAGGCCGCCTCCCTGATGAACCGCCTGAGCGTGCGGGCCCATCCCCTCGTGCACTATGCGGTCAACGCCGTCCTCCCCTGGGATCTCTACCACACCTATCGCTTGCAGCAGCTGCAAGACCGCATCGCCGCCATCGCCCCGCAATGGTTTGAAACCCTCGCCGAAGTGGATGCAGCCGCCGCCCTCGGCACCTTTGCCTATCTGCATCCCGACTATCATTGGCCGGATTGCCGAGCCACGTGCAAGGCGACATCAACCAACGGGGACGCGCCGCTCCTCCGGGCGCAGGACCTTGCCCATCCCTTGCTTCCACGGACGACGCGCGTCAGCAACAGCATCACCCTCGAAGGATCTGGACGCATCTTCCTCGTCACAGGCTCGAACATGTCGGGCAAGAGTACGTTCCTCCGCACCATCGGGATCAACACCTGCCTGGCTCAGGCCGGGGCCCCGGTCTGCGCGCGCACGTTCAGCTGGACCCCGGTCCGATTCGGCAGCTGCATCCGGGTGGACGATTCCTTGGAAGCAGGCCTGTCTTTCTTTTACGCTGAGGTGAAACGGCTCAAGGCCATCTTGACGGCCGCCGAGGACCGACGGCAGCCGCCGGTGCTGTTCCTGATCGACGAAATCTTCAAGGGCACCAACAACCGCGAGCGGCTGATCGGAGGTCGCGCCCTGATCGCCGCCCTCACCCGCACCAACGGGTTCGGCTTCGTGACCACCCATGACCTGGAGCTGGCCGAACTGGAGCGACAGGGCCCCAGCATCACCAACGTCCATTTTCAAGAGACCGTGGCAGACGGCACGCTGCGTTTCGATTACCGGGTCCGTCCCGGTCCCTGCCCCACGACGAACGCCCTGCGGATCATGGAACTCGAAGGGCTCCCGGTCGAGGGGCCGTCCACCTCGGAACGACGATGACGGCGCGCTGGAGCAATTGCATAGCAGTCGCGCTTCCGGCAGACTACATTTCGCGCCGCCGATTCTTGGCCTGGTTATCTCGCGAGGAGAATCCCCATCAAACCCTATAGCGCTTCCGACGTCTCCCGCCGGCATCCGTTGCGCGCGTTGCTTGCTGCCCAGTTTTGCAGCGCGTTCAACGACAATGCCTGGAAATTGATCGTCGCGCTATTGGCGATTCGGCAGATCACCGCAGCCGTCGGCCCCACCGGACCCGCCTTCGAAGCGGCGTCTCAGACCCAAGCCACCATTGCCTTCGTCGTCTTTACGCTACCGCTCGTTCTATTCTCGCTCGTGGCGGGCGTCTTTTCCGATCGACTGAGCAAACGCACGGTCATCATCGCGATGAAATGCGTTGAAGCGGGTCTCATGACAGCCGGTACCATGCTGCTCTGGGCGAACCCCGCCGGTGGATCGCTCCTCTTGATCGTCCTGGCGGCCATGGGTGTTCACAGCGCCCTGCTGAGCCCGGCCAAATACGGCATCCTGCCCGAGCTGCTTCCCTATGAGCGGCTCTCGATCGGCAATGGATTGCTGAAGATGTGGACCTTCATTGCGATCATCGCGGGCACAGCGTCCGGTGGAGTTCTCCTGGAGTTTTCTCACACCACCCCTTGGCTTGCCGGACTGGCGCTGACCGTGATGGCTCTCGCCGGGCTCGCCGCTGCCTGGGCCATCCCGCCCGTGCCGCCGGCAAGGAAGGAAGGCGGTCTTCGCACGACGCTGGCGGTGGCCTGGAAGACCATGCGGGCGGACCGGCAACTTCGGCTGGCCATTGGGATCAACATCGTCTTCTGGACCATTGCCAGTCTGTTTGGTCAAGACATGCTCGTCTATGCCAAGGGGCGACTCCTGCTGTCCGATGCTCTCTCCGGGCTGCCGCTGGCCGTCCTGGGAATCGGAATCGGCATCGGCTCCATGCTCGCCGGCCGTTTATCCGCCTCGAAAATAGAAACCGGTCTGATCCCACCGGGATGTGTGGGCCTCGTGGTCGGGTTGATGATCCTGGGCCTGATGCCGCCCAGCTTGCCCTGGGCCCTTGCCTTCATGACGCTGTTGGGAGTTGCCAGCGGCTTCATCAATGTGCCGATCAACGCGCTCATTCAATGGCGATCCCCGGCCGACCGGCGCGGTGCCGTAATCGCGTTGGGGAACACGTTCATGTTCGGCGGGATCATGGTCGGATCGCTCGGCGCCGGGCTGCTGTCGCAGATTGGCCTCTCGGCCAGCGGCATCCTCGTGGCTTGCGGCATCATGGCATTGATCGGGACCGGCTTTGTGTTCTGGCTCCTCCCGGAGAGCCTGCTGCGGTTCGTCGTCGCCATCCTCCCACGCCTCTTCTACCGTCTCACGGTCATCGGGCAAGAACACGTCCCCCACCAGGGAGGGGCGCTGCTCGTTCCCAATCACGTCTCCTTCGTCGACGGGTTGCTGTTGATCGCAAGCCTGGACCGACCGATTCGATTTCTTGTCGACGAGCAATATGCCGAACAGCCCGTGATGAAGCCCTTCATGAAGCTATTGGGCGTCATTCCCATCGCCGCGCAGGGAAGCCCCCGGCTGATCTTGCGCGCTATGCGCGAGGCTGGGGAAGCCATCGACCGCGGCGAGATCGTCTGCATCTTTCCGGAAGGCCAGATCACGCGGACGGGAACGTTGCTGCCGTTTCGCCGGGGCTTCGAACGGATCATGAAAGGCAAGACTGCGCCGATCGTGCCGGTACATCTCGACCGCGTCTGGGGAAGCATTTTCAGCTTCAACCACGGGCGCTTTCTCTGGAAAATCCCGGAACGTATTCCCTACCCCGTCACCGTGTCCTTTGGCGAACCGCTGCCGCCGACGACGCCGGCGCATGAGTTGCGCAACTGCATCCGATCCTTGGGGGAGGCGGCGTGGCAACTCAGGCGCAGGGATCGACAACCACTGCACCGCCAGTTCGTGCGCGCCATGCGCCGTTACCCCTTCCGCTTCGCGATGGCGGATCAGAACCGTCCGCATCTCTCGGCGCTGCAAGCTCTGATCGGATCGATCGCGATCGCGAGGGCACTCAAGGCGCACTGGCAAGACCAACGCCATGTCGGCATGCTCCTTCCACCGACGGTCGCCGGAGCGCTGGTCAACGTGGCCGCTTCGCTTTGCGGGAAGACCATCGTTAACTTGAACTATACGGTCGGCAAGGCCGGGCTCGACGCAGCCGCGCGTTTGGCGAACCTCACCTCGATTGTCACCAGCCGCGTTTTCGTCGACAAGGCCAAGCTCGAGCTGCCCGAAGGCCCGACGGTCATTTGGATGGAGGATGTCGCCGAGACCATCGGTCCGCGTGAGAAGGTGGCGGCGATGCTGCTCGCGGTCCTGGCGCCGATTCGGCTCATCGAACGGGCATGCGGACAGCAACACCCGCCGACGATGGACGACATCGCCACCATCATCTTCAGCAGCGGGAGCACCGGCGACCCCAAAGGCATCGTGCTGACGCACTTCAACATCGATTCGAACGTTCAAGGCGCCTCACAACTGTTACATCTCTACCAAGACGAGCGGGTGCTGGGAATCCTGCCGTTCTTTCACTCATTCGGCTACCTCGTGTTTTGGTTCGTCATGTTCAACAACGCCGGCATGGTCTTTCATCCCTCGCCGCTCGACGTCGCAGCCGTCGGCGATCTCGTGCGTCGTTACCGTGTCACGTTCCTCGTGACGACCCCCACGTTTCTCCAACTCTATACGCGGCGCTGTTCCCCCGAACAGTTCAGTTCCCTTCGCGTCGTGCTGACCGGCGCCGAGAAGTTATCGCTGCGGCAATACCAAGCCTTTGAGGACCGCTTTGGGATCAGACCAATCGAAGGCTACGGGGTGACCGAATGCTCGCCCGTCATCGCCGTCAACAGCCCGGATTATCGCGCCGCAGGATTCTTTCAGGCGGCCTCGCGACGTGGTACGGTCGGGCAGCCGTTGCCCGGCGTCGCGATCCGAATCGTCGATCCCGACAGCTTCGAACCGCTCCCGCCAGACATGCCCGGCATGCTCCTCGTGAAAGGTCCCAACGTGATGAAGGGTTATTGGGGCCGAGACGATTTGACCGCAGAGGTCATGCGCGACGGATGGTATATCACCGGCGATATCGCCTCCCTGGATGACGACGGGTTTCTCTCCATCACCGACCGACTCTCGCGCTTCTCCAAGATCGGCGGAGAAATGGTGCCTCACGGCCGCGTCGAAGAAGCCTTGCAGTCAGCCGCCGGCGGGGACGTGCAGGTCTTTGCCGTCACCGGCCTGCCCGACGAAAAGAAGGGGGAAAAACTCGCGGTGCTCCACACGCTCGACGAGGCCCGGCTCCCGGACATCCTGGAAAAGGTCGCGGCATCCGACTTGCCGAACCTGTTCATTCCCTCGCGCGGCAATTTCGTGAAGGTTGAGGCGTTGCCGGTTCTGGGAACCGGCAAACTGGACCTGCGCGCGCTCAAGCGCGTAGCGGCAGAGCGACTCCAAAGGCGTGAAGAGTGAGAGGAGCTTTCAGCGTATGGCGACCGGCACAGACTCTCTCCGGATCGAGGAATGCCTCTGCTTGCCCGTGCTATACGCCATTAGCCATAAGCCATTTGCTCTCCTTCCATGAAGCTCAACATGGAAAAGAAATTAATCGACTGCCACGTCCACCTGGCGGCGTTGCCGGACGGCGAGAACGGCTGTTTCATTTCACCGAAGCTGCTCAAGAGTCCGCTTTTTCGGTTTCTGCTCTGGAAGCAGGATCTCTCGCCGGCAAACCCGCGCGAGGCCAACCGAAAGTACGTCGATCACTTGGTGACGGAGCTCCAGGCATCCTCGCACGTCGGAAAGGCCGTGCTGCTCGGGATGGACGGCTTCTACGACCGGACCGGCCTGCTCAACCGGCAGCACACAGAATTTCTCATCAGCAACGACTATGTGTTCGCCCAAACCAGAGCCCATCCAGACGTGTTCCTGGCCGGGCCTTCGATCAACCCGCAGCGGGAAGACGCCATCGATGAGGTCCACCGTTGCGCCGATGCCGGCGCGGTGCTCGTGAAGGTCCTGCCGAACGCCCAACATTTCGATCCGGCCGACGGCAAGTACCGGCCCTTCTACCGGGCGCTGGCCGCACGCCGCCTGCCGCTGCTGAGCCATGTCGGGTTTGAATTCAGTTTGATCGGCAAGGACCAATCCGTCGGCGAACCGGACCGGCTCCGCACGGCGCTGGAGGAGGGCGCCACGGTCATCGCGGCCCATGCCTGCAGCTACGGCCTGATGCTCTACGAGAAGTTCCTGCCGACTTTGCACGACCTGGCCGCACGCTACCCCAATTTTTACGCCGACATTTCCGCCCTGACGTTGCCCAATCGTCTGCGGATGCTGCTGCACCTGCGCCGCTATCCGCGGATCCATGACCGGCTGCTCTTCGGCACGGACTATCCACTGTCGGTGTTTCACCTCGCCGCCTGGGGACGAGTCGGGCTCCGGGCCTTGTCGAAGATCGTCCGCGCGGGTAACCGGTTCGACCGGCAAGTGCTGGTCTGCCGTGCACTGGGGGTGAATTTTCGCTCGATCGGCGATATGCTGCCGCAACAGGCATCGCACACAACGTAACCGATCATGGACCGAGACCAGATCCTCAGCCACCTCCGCGAAAGGATCCTCGCCTTCGCGACATCACGTCTCTCGAGGGACCTTGCAGAGGACCTGACGCAGGAGGTCCTGATCGTATTGGAAGAGAAGTATCCCTCGGTGGCCGACCTCACCGAGTTGGTTCCGCTCTCGTTCCAGATTCTCCGTTTCAAGATGCTGGACCAGCACCGGAAGAATCTCCGCCGCGGCTTGTATAATCAGGAAACGATCGAGGATCTGCCGGTGGCCGATCCGGCGGACGACCCGGCCACCCAACTCGACCAGAAACAACGGGTGGATCGGCTCGTCGCCGCCATCAGGCAGCTCGGGGAACGGTGTCGGAACCTCTTCCAATGGAAGCTCGAAGGGAAGACCTTCCCGGAGATCCAGCGACTGATGAGTCAAACCTCCATCAACACGATCTATACCTGGGACCTCCGCTGCCGCAAACAGCTTCTGAATCTTATGGGCGGCACCTGGGATTACCCCGAGTTGCGAAAATGATCCGGGCTTTCTCTTCACGGGATACCCTTCACGCACGACGCCCCTCATGACTGACCACGACATCGATCAACTCCTCGGCGGTTTCGCGGCTGATACGTTGACGCCCGAAGAACGCCGCACGCTCTACCAGGCCGCCATCGAGGACCAACAGGTCTTCAATAGCCTGGCAGACGAGCAGGCGTTGAAGGAACTCCTGACCGATCCGGCCGTGCGTCGACGATTATTGGAGGCGCTCCGCCGGTCCGCGCCGGACGAACAAGCCGGCGGACTCTCCTGGCTGGGTTGGTTGAAGAGGCCGGCGGGGTTGGCCTTTGCGGGGGGGGTGGCTGTGGCATTGTTTGCCTTGGTGTTCGGCACCAGAATCCTCGAAGAGGGACTTAAGCAGCCATCCCAGCCGGCCGCCACTGAAGAGGCCGCCCCGAGCGGGCTTCCAAGTCCACCGCCACCACAGCCGCAGGCGGCACCGGAACCGGAACAGGCTCCGCCCGGCCTCGCCAAAGGGAAGTCTGCTGCCGTAAAACCGGAGCCGCGACAGGAGTTGTTGCGCGATAAGCCGCCTACACGCGAACGGGCCCAAACCCCGCCGCGGGCGCAACCGCCGCAAGCGATTGCGCCGCCGCCCAAGCAGTCGAACAGCGGTTCGTCGCCGGCACGGTCGAAACAAGACCGTGCCGCACTCGAATCCGCAGCCAACCGCGCATCAGACTCGGCGACGACCTTGAGCGAACAGGAGCCGACCGGCGGAGCCGGCCCGCTATCTACAGGTCCGGCACCGTCTCCATCCCCGGTTGGTCCACAGCCCGCACCTTCCGCCGCCGTCGCCCCTGCGCCTCGTCCGTCACCGCTGACTGCGGCGGCCGCGGCGCCCGGTGCCCGCGCCCTGTTCTATCGCGGCCAACCGACCGGTTCAGACCGTTCACGGGAAGACCAAGCGGAATCCAAGAGCCAAGGATTCTTCGGCTTCGGCAAGTCCGCCGCCAAACAGGCCCTGTTGCCGCCTCTTGGCCTCAGGTACAGCTTTGTGGCGATCGAGCCCGACGGCAGGCAGAAGGAAGTCGACCTCTCGACGGCGCAGCAGCTTCGAATTCCGTTGCGGCTGGCGGTCGAAGCGAATCAGGCCGCCTACGTTCAGATCTGGAAGACGGTGGCGGAGGGGAATCCTCAGTTGTTGCTCCCGGACAAAGAGACCGGGAAAATTTCGCTGAAGCTGGCAGCCGGGCAGCGTGAGCAGGTTTTCCTGTCTTCCGACTCCGGTCCTGTCAGGCTGACGATCCGTCTCTCGCGCGTGCCGTTCGGGCCGATCACGAGACAGGAAGCCGTGCTCCTCGGCCGAGTCGCTCCCGACCAACTCACCGAAACCGTCACGCAGAGCGGCCCTTCCGGCCCGCAGGAGCAGGCAACCTATGTCGTGAATCAAGATCCGTCGCCGACGGCGCAGATGACTGCGGAGATTCCTCTCCGGCCTTAGCGGCAACCGTTCGAGAGAACCGTCGAACCATACACGCGGGGCCGATCCGGTCTGTCCCCTCGCTACCTCCCGTCCTCCAGTGCATCCGCTCTATCAGCGCGTTCGTTTCCGTGTTAGCATATCGACAGACGGGCAACCTGCTCCTATGTTCAGGCCAGTTCCCCACGCTGCGCGCTTTCGCTGGATTCCCTACCGCCCCATCGCGGCGGTCGTCCTCACCCTCGCATTGGTCGTCGCCGTCGTCCTGCTCCTTAGCCTCGAACGGGAGAAATTGCTGCTGCGCGGCCTGGTGGCCGACCAGACACTCCAAACCGAACAGCTCCCGTCCCTCTGGCAATCCCGCCGTGACCTGATCGTCACCACGCTGCTCGTGTTTCTGATCAGCGCAATCGGTATCGCCGCCGTCATCACGCTGCTCCACCATGAGAACACCCGTCGCACCCTCGAAGAGGTAAAGGGCCTGGCGCGCAACATCCTGCAGAGCATCCCGACCGGCATCCTCACCTTGAACGGGCAAGGCACCATCACAGCGGTCAATCCGGCGGCCGAATCGGTTTTGAAACGACCCTCCGCAGCACTGCTCGGCCAGTCCTATGAAACGGTGTTCGCCGAGGGCGACACGATCCGTGCGGTGCTCCGGGCCGCGCTGCAGGACCGCCGGCACATCACGCACAACGATGTGCCTTATGACACTCAGGACCAAACGCCACATACGATCCGCGTGACCACGGCCGATCTTCCGGGCGAGGAGGGCCAGCCCCGCGGCGTGATTCTCCAAGCGCAGGACGTGACGGAATGGCTCGCATTGGAACAGCGGGTTCGCGTCGCCGACAAACTCTCGGCGTTGCACACGCTCTCGGCCGGCGTCGCACATGAACTCAGGAATCCTCTGAGCGCGATGGACCTGAATCTCCACCTGCTGGAGGAGGAGCTCCGCGACCGACACCTGTCCGGCACTCAGGCGGCCCACTACCTGATGGTCCTGAATGCGGAATGCCGCCGGCTCTCCGCCATTCTGGACACCTTCCAAAAGTTCGCCGGGCCCGGTTCAATGGGGCGCCACGAGATTCGGGTACAGGACCTGATCGAGCACATCGCCTCCCTCATGAGGATCGAAGCGGACGAGCGCGGCATCACCATCGAGCAATCGGTCGAGCGCGACCTTCCGCACGTCATGGGAGACGAGACTCAGATCAGCCAGGTGCTGGTGAACGTCGTCGTGAATGCCTTCCATGCGATGCCGCACGGCGGGCGATGCCGGATCAGCGCCTGCGAGCGCAGCCGGGAGGGCGGACGAAGCGTCGAGGTGACAGTCCAGGACACGGGCGTCGGGATTCCGCAACAGGATCTGCAGCGCGTCTTCGAACCCTTCTACACGACCAAGTCCGGCGGCACCGGATTGGGACTCGCGATCGCCTATCGCATCATGCAGGACCATGGAGGCTCGATCCACTTGTCCAGCTCGCCCGGGTCCGGCACCACCATGGTGCTCCGCTTTCCCGTGTCGGCACGTCACCCGCAGCCAACCGAGGTGGGCTGACCATGCCCGGCGCACGTATCCTCGTCGTGGACGACGAGATCAATATCCGCGGGGCCCTGGCGACCCTGCTCGAGAAGCGAGGATACCAGGTGCGCAGCGCGTCGAGCGGAGACGACGCCCTCGGCCACCTCGGAGGCATGCCCGCGGACCTGGTCATCACCGACCTCCGGATGCCGGGGCTGAGCGGCATGGAGTTCCTGCGCCGTCTGAAAGCTTCCTGGCCCGATACCGAAGTCGTGGTCATGACGGCATATGGCTCGATCGACACGGCGGTCGAGGCCATGCGCCACGGAGCCTACGACTATGTGACGAAGCCGATCGATCGCGAGCGCTTTCCCGTGGTGGTCGAAAAGGCGCTGGAACGCCATAACTTGACCCGCGAGAACCGGCAGCTCCGCGATCGGCTCGAAACCCGCACCCGCTTCGACCAAATGATCGGCGAAAGCGACGCGGTCAAGCGGGTCTACGGCCTCGTCGATATGGTTGCGGCCAGCAACGTCACCGTGTTGCTCACGGGAGAAAGCGGAACGGGCAAGGAACTCGTCGCCCGGGCGATTCACCACAAGAGCTCGAGGGCCAACGGCCCGTTCGTGACGCTCAACTGCGGTGCCCTGCCCGACAACCTCTTCGAGAGCGAACTGTTCGGGTACGAGAAGGGCGCCTTCACCGGCGCCTTGACGACCAAGGCGGGGCGCTTCGAGTTGGCGGACGGAGGCACCCTGCTGTTGGATGAAGTGGGAGAACTCTCCCTCAAGTCGCAGGTCGACTTCCTTCGCGTGCTCGAAACGAAGGAGTTTCGGCGGCTCGGCGGCACGAAGGTCATCACGGTGGACACCAGGATCATCGCCGCAACCAACCGAAACTTGGAAGAGGCCGTAAAGCGTGGCGATTTCCGTGAAGATCTCTACTATCGCCTCAACGTGGTGCCGATCAAACTACCGCCGTTGAGAGATCGGGGGGATGACATTCCGTTGCTGGCCGATCGCTTTCTCACGGAATTTTCGGCCCAACACCATCGCGCCCGCAAAGAGCTCTCCCCCGAGGCTCTGCGCCTCCTGCGACTGTATGCCTGGCCCGGCAACATCCGCCAGCTGCGCAACCTCATGGAGCGCCTGGTCATCACGGTCAAGGAAGCGGCGATTCGCCCCGAGCATCTGCCGGAAGATATTCAGGCCAGTAAGGAAGATCAACGCATGATGGTCGTCGCACTGGGTTCATCCCTCGAGGACATCGAACGCGAAGCGATCCGTCGCACGCTGGCCGAGGTGACCAACCACCGAGAGAAAGCAGCCAAGCTCCTGGGCATCAGCCTGCGTGCCCTCCAATACAAGATCAAATCCTATGGGATCCGCGAGTAGCCCCTACGGGCGACCCTCGAAGACAAATTGCCTACCCCCGCCGTTCCGGCCATCCCCTCCCAAGAGCGAACCTGCAAGATTTGCATTGCGGATGAGCTGCGATCGTCGGAAATCTGCAAGTCTTGCGTGTCGCGAACCGACAAGCCCGTCGCGATGACAGCGCCGTCGCGAAGCCCTCGCTCCTAACTCCGCAGTTTCCTTCGGTCACCTGTATCCGCCCTCGGCAATACCGTTCCCGGCATCTTCCATGCAGATGCAGCCGACATCGGCGGAGGAACAACTGATGCCTCAGGAGACGGTGATCGCCAGACTTGCTCGGTTGCAGGAACTGCTCGCGCTCTGCCCCACCGACATCCTTACCCGCTCTGAACTCGCGATGTTATTCGAGGAACTCCATGACTGGGACGAGGCGGTGCACAACTGGAAGGCCGTCATCGAAATCGATCCCAACAACCTCAAGGCACGAGAAGGGCTGATACGGTGCCGCCACATGCGGAACGCCCACCGGCAGAGAGGGTCCGATTAACCGCATGCTGAGTCTTCTCTGGGCCCTGTTGGGCTGCCACCTCCTCGGGATCCTCCTCCCGCTCTGCCTTCCAGAACGGCCCCGCAGCCGGGCGCTCGCCGCCGCCCTCTCCGCCGTGGCTGCCACCTGCGCCGGCATCCTGCTGGGGCTGGCCGGCCTCATGGCCGGGGAGCCACTCACCGCCTCGTTCCCGTCGACGATTCCGCTGGTCACCTTCGCCGTTCGCCTCGACAGCCTTTCCGCCTTCTTCTTGCTGACCATTTCCCTCGCAGGCCTCGCGGCGTCGATCTATTCCACATCCTACCTCCAGCACCTCCATCGGCAGGAATCGGTCGGCTCGGCGGGTGCCCTCTTCAATGCCTTCCTCTGTTCGATGGTGCTCGTGGTCCTCGCCGACAACGGCGCCTTTTTTCTGATCGCGTGGGAACTGATGTCGCTGACGACCTACTTCCTGGTGGTGACCGACCATGAGAAGCCCGAGGTCCGATACGCGGGGCTCTTCTACGTCATCATGGCCCACATCGGCACGGCCTTCATCCTGCTCATGTTTCTATTGTTCTTCGGGCAGAGCGGCTCGTTCGACTTCGAGAGCTTCCGTCATCCGGTCTCGCCGCTCACCGACGGTCTGCGTACCGTCGCGTTCCTGGCTGCGCTGGTGGGGTTCGGCACCAAGGCGGGGCTCGTACCGCTTCACGTCTGGCTCCCCTACGCCCATCCCGTCGCGCCGTCGCACGTCTCGGCGTTGATGTCAGGCGTCATGATCAAGACCGCAATCTACGGACTGCTCCGCGTCACATTCGACTTCCTCGACGGGCAAACGCCCTGGTGGTGGGGATTCACAGTACTCACCGCGGGAGCGGTCTCGGCACTCCTCGGTGTGATGTATGCGCTGATGGAACATGATCTCAAGCGGCTGCTGGCCTACCACAGCGTCGAAAACATCGGAATCATCTGCCTCGGCATCGGTGCGGGCATGATCTTTCACGCCTACGGCCTGGACGACCTGGCAGCGCTCGGCCTGATCGCAGGTCTCTACCACACACTCAACCACGCCATGTTCAAAGCTCTCTTGTTCCTGGGCGCGGGCGCGGTCCTCCACGCAACACACAGCGGCAACATGGAGGAATACGGCGGGCTCCTGCGTCGCATGCCCTGGACCGGCGCCTGCTTTCTCATCGGCGCGGTGTCGATCGCGGCCCTTCCTCCCACCAACGGTTTCGTCAGCGAGTGGCTGGTGTTCCAGAGCCTCCTGCTCAGCTTCGAAATCCCGTCGCTGTTGATGAAATTCATGCTCCCAATCGCCGCCGCGATGCTGGCCCTGACCGGCGCCCTTGCCTTGGCTTGTTTCGCCAAGGCCTTCGGCATCACATTCCTGGCCATGCCCCGCAGTTCCCACGCCCGCCAAGCGGAGGAAGTGCCTGGACCGATGCGGGCCGGCATGATCATTCTCGCTGCGCTCTGCCTGCTGCTGAGCCTCGGCGCCACGCTGGTCGTCCCGTTGCTGGACCGAGTCACGAACGCGATGATCGGCCGGTCGGTCGCGGACAGGATGCTGGCCTTCGACGGGTGGGCGCTGGCCCCGGTGAATGGGGACTTCTCCAGTTTATCTCCCATGGCCCTGGCACTGGTCTTGGCCGCGGCGGTGGGAACGGCCTTCGCGATCATTGCGGCGCTCGGCGGATTCCGGGCGCCGCGCCACTGCAAGACCTGGGGGTGCGGCCTCTCCCTCTCGCCCCGCATGGAGTACACGGCAACGGGCTTCGTCCAGCCGATCAAGCGGGTCTTCAGCACCATTTACCAGCCGACCGTGAAACTGGAGACCGAATTTCTTCAGGAATCGAAGTATTTTTCAGCCCGCCGCCGCTTCAGTTTCCGAATCGAACCGGTCTTTGAAACATACCTCTATCAGCCGGTGCTGTCGGCCACCGCAAAAATGGCCGATCGCTTGCGCATCATCCAGGCCGGGAGTCTTCACCTCTACCTGGCCTACATGTTCATCACGCTGGTGTTGCTGCTGCTGGCCGCGATCTAGCGGAGGAGACCGTTGTGCTGCCCTCAATCCTGTCGATGCTGCTGCTGACCCTGACCCAGGCGGTCGTCCTGCTGGCGTTCGCCCCCATGACGGTGGGGCTGATCCGTAGCGTCAAAGCGCGGCTGCAATGCCGTAGAGGTCCGAGCCTGCTTCAGCCGTATGCCGATATTGCCAAGCTCATGAAAAAACAGCCGCTGTTATCCACGACGACCTCCTGGATCTTCACGGCGACGCCCTACATCGTCTTCGGCGCCACCATGACGGCGGGGCTGCTCGTCCCGGTCTTCGTCTCCGATGTGCCCCTCAACTTCGCCGGCAACATCCTGGCCTTCGTGTACCTGTTCGCCCTGGGCACCTTCTTTCTCATCCTGGCCGGCCTGGACGCAGGCTCGGCCTTCGGCGGAATGGGCGGCAGCCGCGAAGCGATCGTGGCTTCGCTCACCGAACCGGCCATGATCATGGCCGTCTTCGCCATCGCGCTCACGACCGGCTCCACGAACTTGAGCACGATCGTACGGAAGACCGCGCTGCTCGACGGCATCGTGACCGCCCCCTCCCCGCACTTGATGGCCCTGGCGGCGCTGGTGATCGTCGCCGTCGCGGAAACGGGACGAGTCCCGGTGGACAATCCCGCCACGCACCTCGAGCTCACAATGATCCACGA